>Ga0105239_10000977_pt1 | contig 40152 bp, 19 predicted proteins | sample KBSC44metaG_FD_92761 | JGI IMG/M metagenome (GOLD analysis project Ga0105239, IMG submission 92761) | Corn rhizosphere microbial communities from Kellogg Biological Station, Michigan, USA - KBS C4-4 metaG | ecosystem: Host-associated > Plants > Roots > Rhizosphere > Soil | place: Michigan, USA... | reverse complement strand
TGTAAAAACCGAACGAAGAAAATGCGGCAGATGGGTGAATGTATGTACATGTGGTGGTTGTGGTGTTGACTTGATGGCAGTGGACAGCGGTCGTTTGACGTGAAGTCCTTCGGCGGTGCTTCTCCAGAGCGTGCATGTTGCCTTCCAGCGGTTTGTTTCTCTCACGTCCAAAATTGTGGAGCCATGAGCTGAGCAATCAGAAGAGCCAGACATATGCGAAGATGGCCCAAACCGCAACGAAGAACAGCACCCAGGCCTTCCAGCCCACGCCTGTCCGTTCCGCCATTCTCAGCATCCTCCTCATGGTGCCACGCAACCGGACCCCGGTGTTTTCAAAGGAGTCGTTGATCTGCGAGGCCAGTGTACTGGAGTCTCGGATTTCATCGCCGATGGCGACGGTCAGGGTCTTGAGTTGTGACACCTTTTGTGAAAGTAGCGTCGTCGCGGTCACTTCGTTCTGGGACTCTAATTCTTCGAGGACGGACGTCGAATACTGGCCTTTGGAGTTGGGCGTTGCGGGGCGGAACCCGGACGGTGTGCTGGATCCATTCATGCCACCATAGGGATTCGTGTATGGCGATGAGCTGTTGCGGCCGTCCGGCTGGGACGAGTAGCCTCCATAGCCCCCCGGCCGGTTGGTAGATGAAGAACTCGAAGGTCGGGAACCGGGGTAATCTTGGAAAAGGCTGGAGGAGGGTGCGGCGCGGCGGTTGAGTGCTGAGTAGCGGTTACTGAAGGAGTGACAATGGTTAGCAGATGTCCCGGTCAAATTATGCGTGGCAGAGAACGATCGTACTTTGACATGATGACAGCCGTTGTTGGGGCACAGGGGTTGGTGGTCGGGAAGTTTCTGAAAGGTGCGTAGCAGTTCAGGAGGTGGCAACGATATTTGAGATGGTAGACATCTGGCAGAGATAGATATTCTGCAACTCTGGCCTGTACAGTATATACTTGTTGGGAGTGCGTGCCTGAGGTACCTGATGGTGGTCGTTGGTGGTAAGGCGACCGCGAGCGAACAAAGACGGCGTGAAATACTTTGACACTTGGTGGTTGATGGTGACGGTGGCCCTCGGAGTTAAGAAATTGTGAACACGGCTGTGATGTGAGTGTCTATGATCGACCGAATCTTATGCACTTTGGAATGGATACTTCTCCGTATGGGACAAAGGCTTGTTCGAGAAATGAGAAGCATGACTTGGTCTAACGTATAATTCAACGTGTGCATCAACAATCCTTGAACACAAATCCATCGTCTCCTAATGGATCCTCCTTCTCGATAGCGTATGTGCTGAATCCGGTGTAGAATGCGTACCCTTCCCCCTTCACCCGCACCAGAGGGCCATGTATATCCGGATATTTCTCTACCAACTCTTCGACCACTGTACCTTTAAAAGCCGGGCCATACTTACCCGCCGAAACTAGAGAATGGTATTCCCAAGTTTCGTTCAATTTTCGATGTCCTTTTGCGTATGCCAGAGCAGCCCTTGCAGCGACACCACCGCCGGTCGGCGAGCGATCAATCTGCTGATTGGAAAAGAAGCACAAACCTACTTCAGATCCAGGGTCATTTCGTGAATCGTCAACCACGATGACTGAGTAAAGGAATCCTAGATCATCGTGTTCTGGATGCCGGAAATATTTTGAGAGTGCTAGATCCGAGTTAATGTGCCGTTTCAACAAAGCAGTAGCCCTATCCAACTGGTCCAGTTTCTCTGTCTTCAGTCCCTCGGAAAATCCCAGCTCTCGTGCTGATACTATACAAAAGAACGCCCCACCGTAGGAGAAGTCGACGTGAATGTCTTTGCTTCTGCCATCAAGCTCACTCCATTGGCGAGCAGGGGGAATCGGAATCTTCACATCGATCCCTGTGGCAAATGATGGCACCGAGATGAATGAGACGGGACGACTGGGGTCTGAAGCGGAACCACCATCATTGACAGGGACGGTGACCTTGAGCAGACCCGACGGGTTGTGGAGGTTAACGATTGCGGTTTTCGTCTCTGGATCATGCTTGATCTCATTTCTGCGAGGAAATGCGTGGAGATCGTGAGTGTCCACAAGGAACCGACCAAGAGCAATGGTTGCATGTCCGCACATTGTAGAGTACCCATCATTTGTCATGAAGAGAACTCCGATGTGTGCTTCGCCAGACCTGGTAAGCTCGGTCTCGGGTCGTAGTACCGCTCCATACATGTCGAAGTGACCGCGAGGTTCTAACATAAGTCGTCTCCGTATATGATCATGATTTGCTTTGGCTTCAGCACGCTGTTCGAGGAGTGTGCCCGACAGATTGGGATATCCCTCATAGATTATTCGTGTCGGCTCACCAGTCGTTTGCATCTCAATACATGCTATCGGTCGCTGCTCAGGCGTCGCGAGACGCTTCGCGATATCCATGGTGGATGGTTATGACAGCCCTTTTTCAAAGATCTTCGACGATCTTCGAATGTGCCCAAGGGCTTGATGGAGACTTTCTGCGCGATGTAATAATCCTTACCTTCGTAACTACAGTGTTGATGCGAACCCCCGCCCTGTGACGATGAGCCAAGGATTCCCATAAGGCTGTGGCAGAGCCTTGTTGCTCGTTAGTGCGCATCATCAGGGCAGTCGCGCCGCCCCCCCCCAATCCCCGCGAACGCGTTTCTCAATTCCCGGACTGCGATGTTGAAATCCTTCTACCCATGTGGTACGGAAGACCAAGCCTCCATTCACCGTGAATCTACGATCGCACAATTCCACTGGAATATGGAGACATCTTGACGATCATTATTCTCGCAACTGCGCCCTGTGCCGGTCAAAATGGTCTCGCATCGACAGGCCGAAAGTTTTGGCCCTGCTGGCGAGATCAATGCAGAAGTGACGGAAGAATTGCGGAACAAATTGACCGAGGCTTCTATCAAATGTTCAGAACGTTGCCTGTATCAATCCGCGAAATGGTGAGCTAGACAAAGTCCGTAGGCGAGCTCAAACTGACTGTGACAAGGGCCGCCGAACTATTGACGTCCCTCCCCGAAGAAAATGACCTTGATGATGACGACTCTCAGATGCAAGATACGAGTAATGTCCAGTCTTCCTACCGCATATTTACAACGAGTTATGATGACCCCGATGAGGCTGCTTTGGAGGCAAAAGAGGCGCCAAAATATCTGCTCGCAAAAGCGTTTTTTGACACCAAGGAGTTTGATCGGTGTGCTGCCGTCTTTCTTCCTCCTGCAATCCCAGCCGGTGGTCTGGCAATCTTCGAGAAATCCAAGGGGCGAACGCCCAATTCAACTCCATCACGACCTAAAGGCAAATCAAAACAGAATGAGGCTAATGTTCTCCACCCGTTTCCACGGCTCAGCCAGAAGTCCTTGTTTCTCTCACTATATGCCCGGTACCTGGCCGGAGAAAAGCGAAAAGAGGAAGAGACCGAGATGGTTCTAGGCCCTGCAGATGGTGGACAGACGACAAATCGCGAGTTATCGGCTATCGCACGTGGATTGGAATCATACTTCCAGGTCCGAGATGCTCAAGACCCTAAACTCAAACATTCTCAAGGATGGTTGGAATATCTCTATGGAATCGTCTTGTCAAAGTCACGTCAAGAAGTCCTCGCTCAAAAATGGCTGCTCCGTTCTGTTCGCCTCAACCCGTATCACTGGGGTGCTTGGGAAGAACTTGCGTCGCTCCTGAGCTCAATTGATGATCTGAACGCGCAAACCTTACCTCAACATATCATGTCCATTATGTACCATACCCATGCCAGCGTCGACTTTTTCTCCACCTCCGACCAAGCCTTGACATTTGAAAACCTCAAAGTCCTCTTGAACTACTTCCCCAACTCGACCTTCCTTCTCACACAGCTCGCGCTTTCATACTACCACAACAAAGACTACGAGACCTCCGCCTCCATCTTTCAAGAGCTACTCACCGCTCACCCGCATCGCCTGGATGGGCTCGACCATTACTCCAACATTCTCTACGTCATGGCTGACAGACCCAAACTGGCTTTCCTTGCCCATTTGGCGACTTCGGTCGACAAGTTTCGGCCGGAAACATGTTGCGTGGTGGGCAACTACTACTCACTGTGCTCTCAACATGAAAAGGCGGTCATGTACTTCCGCCGTGCCCTCACGTTGGACAGAAACTTTCTGTCTGCATGGACATTGATGGGTCACGAATACATCGAACTGAAAAACACTCACGCCGCGATCGAATCCTACCGACGTGCGGTCGATGTCAACCGCAAAGACTACCGAGCCTGGTACGGTTTGGGTCAAGCTTACGAAGTTCTCGACATGAGTTTCTACGCGTTGTTCTACTATCAGCGAGCGGCCGGCCTTCGACCGTATGATCCTAAAATGTGGCAGGCCGTTGGCTCATGCTACACAAAGATGGACCGGATAGAGCAGGCCATCAAAGCACTCAAACGTGCCCTGGCTGCAGGCGCGTATTTCGAGAATGAAGAGTCCCCTCAACCCTCGTTTAGCACCAGCACCAGCACCGCGAGCCGGCCCAAGCCATCTAACTCGGCCAAATCACGCAAACTCCTCGACCCTGAGACTCTCTTCCAGATCGCCCTGCTCCATGAGCGCACTAGCAACGAAGCCGAGGCGGCACGATACATGGAATTGTGCGTAGCCCAAGAAACGGGTGGCAGCGCCACTAGCGTCGAGAAGGCGAAAAGGAAGCATGCGCGCAGAGAGGCGCGAAAGACAGCTGTCGCCAGTGAGAGACGAGAACGGGTAGCGGCGATGAGAGCCGAAGCTGGAGGAGAAATCGATCCTGAACTCGAAGCCGCGGCCCTTGCAGATGGCGACGACGATACGGAGATCCTGTCATCGCCCTCAGACGCCGAGGAGGATGGTGGCGGCGAAGGTGCAGATGCCGATACCAGTGCTGTAGGCGAAGGCGAAGGCTTCGGCACCGGCACCACAGCGACGACATCCAAAGCTCGTCTCTGGCTAGCAAGATGGAGTGTCAAGACCGGAGACCTCGATCGTGCCGAGCGCCTGGCTGAGGAGCTTTGCATGGATGGCTACGAGGTCGAAGAAGCAAAAGGCTTGGTCCGGGAGGTGAGAGGGAGAAAGGAGGCCGTGGGTAGTCCTAGTTAAAAGTAAACATGGTGCCTACCTAAATAATATCCGTGATGTAAAACTCTTGATTCTAGGGCGGGTGCCGTAGAAAAAGTGTGTAAAATATATAGCGTTTAATGGCGTGGTAAGATGAAATTTCTTTAGTTAGAGTACATTATATCTAATTACTGATCTCGCTAGAGAAGTACTATCTAGCTATAATAGGCTAGTAATAAAGAGGACGGGAGATATTATATAGAGTAGGCGAATAACTTTATAATAAAGAGAGTTAAAATATGAAGGGAGTAAGATAAAAGAATAGGAACAGTAGACTCCCCGACAATAGTTGGTCATCGATAAAAGGGGGGCGGGTGATGGCGGATACTACAGGCGGACAACCTAACGACAATAAGGCATTAATAGAATGAGAAAATAGGGGTCTTTCTTTTTCCACAACAGGGTATCAATATTCTCTAATTATCTACTAGGGGAATTAGCCTCTCGGCGCCCACTGGAGCTATCGGAGCCCTCCCCCGTTTTCATGCAGCCTCGCCCAGCCCCTGTTCATTTCACATTTTTCGGACCACGGCGATCTCGCACTCGATGCGAGAGAATTCGACGGCACAGACGGATGGGTCGTCGGCGCACATGATAAGCGCCAGCTTCTGGCCGCCGGCGAGGCTGCTCATGATCTCGGCGATCTCCTCGTCGTTGGAGCGGTAGTGCCATTGACGTTCGTAGGCGAAGAAGGCGTAGCAGTTCGGGCACGAGTGGTAGTTGTTCTGGACGCGCTTGGGTGGGAAGAGGAAGCGGTCGCTGTCGAGCCTCGAGGCGGTGTTGTCAGGGAGGACGGAGAGAGCGATGCCGGAGCGTTCGTTGCCAGGGTGTGAGGTGACGGGGCCGCGATGCCAGCCGCCCTCGATCATGTCTTTCGAGTGCAGTGTGAATGAGAGCGTGCGGAGGGAGCCTTTGGGGAGACCTCGTGGGAGCGGAGCGACCAGGCAGATGTGGCCGTTGTTTGGACCGCTGAGCTCGATTTCACGGTCTGAGGAGGCGAGGGCAGTGCTGAACCATAGCTCGGCGTAGTCCATGATTGTTGGGATCACATCGCCCGGGAGGCCGGCCTTTTTGAGCAGGAATGCAGTGTGGTAGATGTCCGAGACACCGTTGATCTTGGGTGTCGTGGTGATGGTCGAGGCACGAGCTCGCATGATGGGTGGTAGATCTCCTCCGTCTTTGAAAGGACCGAGCCAGCGCGGGTAGAAGAGGACAATGAGAGAGGCCATGACAAAGCAGGCGATCAGAGAAGGGATCATCAAGTGTGCGAGACCAAGGACCACGGACGGCAGCATCAGAGCAATCAGTCTGAGAATAGCAGCCAGAAACCTGTAGAGCAGGTCCACGACAAAGTCCCAGGGCTTCCAGAAGATCATCCTCACCATCATCACAAGAGCTCCATAGTATTGGAACTTGATCATTGCTCCATAGACGTCGCGCCAGGAGATGGACATTTTTGCGGGTGATTGTAGGTCTTTTTGATGCTTAGGGACGAGGGCGGTAGTGTGTGAGGGAGCGCGGGAGAGTTGCATACCGACAGGATGAGCAGGAGAGCCATTTTGTATCAAAATGAGTGAGAAGCATGACCTGATTAGTACGTGGACGCCGAGAAAGTGAGTGAAGTGCAAACGGCAGGAGGGGCTCAGCCTGCCACAAAGTGCTCTATTTGTTCCAAAAATGCATGCGAAAGTACAAATTTAAGGTTTAGTGGCCGCTAATTTCGGCTAGAGCCGACTAGCTCCGGATAGTGCCGCTGTCGTCTGACGTGTCGGATCTGGCTGTGGCCCGCTCAAAAACCGTCGGGATTTCGGCAGACAAAATCTTTTGGGGTGCCGAGGCTCAACGTTGACTCAGAGGGGGAGGCGTCTTCAATGACGTAGCCACGTCATCAGGCTGCACCTGCCAGCCTCACCAGCTTGATGACATAAGAGAGAGCATATTGAGGAAGAACGGACAAGAGCAGTCCCAGATAGAATGGACAGATTGTTTCAATACATCAAACCTCTGACACCTGATCAAGAATCCCACAATGAGCCCGTGACAAAGAAATGTGGCAGTTTAGTTGGTCGCTGGATTTTCCCCCCTCACCACCCACAACGGATCTGTAGTCCAGGAGCCTTCAACAAGAGTCTGAACCTCAATGTTCCTCCATCCACTCCACCACAGGTAATCTCCAACCATATCCAACCGTTCACTCTCATCAGCTTTCAGCCATCTCCCCACTACCTTTGTTGGGAAGCAGCGGTTTGAAATGATCAGATGGATTTTGCCACCCTTGTTTGTCTGCTGGCGGATGCTCGAGAGCACCTCTACCGGTTTTGTCAAGTAGTCAATGGACACGACGCATGTAGAAGCGTCGAGTTTCCCTCCTGCTCCCTCTCCTGGAAGCCGCACCTCGGGGTCTTCGTTCAAGTCTTGGATCGACCAGGCTTTCAGGATCGGGTTCTTGCTCAGCTCCGACCTGTTCATGCCCATCCCAAGGACTTCCAGCTCTCCCGACGTGACCGCGCGTGCCACGTCGGGTGGGTAATGCGATATCCAACTTGAGCAGAAATCCAGCACTCGTCCTTTTCGCGGCAGGACTTGGTCGTAGTACTTTCTCAAATTGGAGATAGCATTGCCGTCGATATGGGTGACAAATCGCGGTACGGTGTAGAAACCCTCATCATTCCCCGCCTCCATGGGAGTGAGATCTGCCTTGGAGTAGGGGAGTGGTCCTTCGTGATTTTTGGGCGTGTAGTTTCGTATGGGTGGTAGTGAGGAGTCCATCTTCTTGGTGGCGGCGAACACTCCTGAAAACCAAGATATTGATCGTAACGCAGATCGAGGATCTCTTGAAGGCATTTATCATTAGGGACAAGGGCAATACTCAATCAGTGGTAGGTGTACTAAGAAAAGAGTACATTCCCAGCTCCATCCCATTCCCACAGGATGAAGTTACGGAGAGGAATTTGAGTGTACGATGCCTCGGCAAATCATGATTCATGATTTTACGTGTTACCAATCTGTGGTTGAACTGCTCGCGACTCCACCCGATCCGGAAGGAGGGCAATGCCGCCCTTTCTCACCCCCAGCTCGCGTTGGACGTGAAGTATAAGTACTGTGATTTTAATGGCACGATGTTGGCTGCTAAGTAGTAGGTGGGTGGACAACATCTCCTTGAATTCTTCGTTAATTGGCTTGGCTTCAGGAACAATTTATTGTTCAAGTAGTGTGGCTACCACGATATCATATCAGATATTTCAAGAACGCTGGACCGCTTGACTCCCTCTGATATATTTGTCAATTATTACGAGTCGGGCTCAATACCGAGTTCACCAACGATATCGAGCTCATCTCAGCTCATGTGGCAAGAGTCAAAAGAAATAATATTTTTGATCCTTCCATCCTCTGCTACTTTAAACACCTTGGAGACCCCTCAGTCAGGCAAATAATCCCTCCTGATGTCCCACTCGGCAATAGCACTGGGTTTTCCCCACCAAGACTCTCGTGGTAGTGTTTCAACAGTTCCAGGAGCCTTCAACCATTTTGTACGCTGGTTGATTGCACCAGGAATATCCAGCACGGCTCGGACCCTGAGGTGTGGGCTGATATCACTGCAGGTCAAGATGTTGACCCACGCATTCTTGATCAACTGGTCGATTTCCACGAGGTTGGTGGTACAAGAGCCCATATCAGCATTGCCAGATGGGGCCATGTTGACGCGAAAAGTGGCTTGTTTGAGGTCCCTGACGTTGAAGTTAACCGACTGGACTGAGCCCAAGCTGTTCTTGTCCGTCCATGATGTGGTCCAGTTCGTGTCCTCATCTGCAACTAGGCGGATGGAGCCTTGAGCCTTGATACCTCTCCCGACCTGACCACACTCCAGGCTGAATTTGTAGGTGCCGCTAGACACCGGCTCGATCCAGTACTGGCAGTGGGATCCGTAGTCGATACTCGATCCATACCCAACGATACCCGATGAGGGAGGTGCGGCGTGGACTTGTGGAAGAACGAATCCTAACACAGCCAGAATGCAGGTCGCGTATCGAACGGAGAGCTCCATGGGGTCGTTGAGTTGATTGCATGCAGTTGGAAGTGGTCAGGTGAATTCGTGTCAAATTCAGAACCCCATGAGCACGGTATGTGTTGGCGATGTTTGAGAATCTTGAAAGCCAACTGACCGTCTAGGTATTTTGTCTTTATATGTACGTACCTTTACAACGTTCCACACAAATTCAAACCGAGAGAGTGGGCTTGCCCCTAGTATTTCAATATAGGCGGTTCTATTTTTGTCCGTTGTGGACCACATGGACCAAGCGTCACATGGTGGGCGACAGGACTGTCACCGCGAGTGTTAGTACTCTCAGAGCGACTTCCACATGCAGCTTAGCATTTCCAATTAAGATTCCATTTAGAGGCCTTCTCTTTCTGTGACTAGACAGCTGAAAAGTATAGTATCTCCTTGTTAAATTCGTCTAAGGTCCACAGCGTATTTTCAAGTCAGTCAGATCCACGCCCGTTATGTGACCCATATCTACGGAGTAGAGCTTAGCACATATAGAAAGACCAGCCAAAGCTCTACTTCACAAACTGTTCGATAGATGTCTTTAACTTGCCTTTAAGGAATGCCGCCGAATGCGACCCCAGGCGAGAAAGCTCTAGGTTCGGATTGGTGGTGACATCCAGGAATTGTTGACGATTTTCAAGAACCCGTGAGCAAAATTTCAGCAGGATGCCAGTCCACTGACAAGCCAAGGAATTGTGCGCACACGCGCCTTTCTATTTGCGGTCGATATACGCCATTCGAGCGTGAGACTGTATGTATCTGACAGTCTTGAAAGCCATCAAGGTGCTCCGTAGAGAGTAAACCTCGCCATGTTTTGGATCTAGGGAGACATTGTGAGCCCTTGGCGCCAAGCCATAGCCATCGGCTTGGTACAAACACATGGTAGTGCATCGATGGGTCTTCTGCTCCTAGACACCGACAAGTCACATAATACTACATACCATATCGCATCCGTACCTGAGTAGTCTAAGCATGCGCCCCTCCACATCCATTGCTTTTCCTGCTCTGTCCCACAACAATTATTGGCGCCCAGGAGCTATCGAGCAGTAAAGCAAGGGACTTGGCGCGCTATTAAGTGGGCGATTTGGTAAGGGCGAGACTCTGCCGATGCCCCGTGCCATGTGTACTATTACAACACAGGAGAACCGTGCATGGGCTTGGACGCAATAGTGAGATTTAGCATGCTATTGATGTCCCCAAGGTACGGAGTACAGAGGACAACTTCACCAACGCAGCGAAGGCGTTGTATGTTTTCGAGCTATTATGAGTGGATCGAATCCAGTATACCTAGTTCGTCGTCATGTCTTGGGTTTCAGAATGACCCCGAGCAGTCCCCATCCAGTAATTTATTCGTACGAGAATACAACCGTCGGCTTCGTTGAGTCTGCCAATGATATCCGAGAGGTTATCATTCTGGAATCTGAACTTGACTGCTCTGTATTACAAAGCATTGAGCAGCTGATGCAGCTGAATGGCCCGCATCTACTAAGAAGCCACCTGGCATTTAACTGAATAGAATGGTCAACACCCGCTGCCTCGTGTTGTCATAGCCCGGATGCGGTTAACCTGACCGATCGTGTCTGCAACGGGGAATTGGCTCCGGGAGACTCAGAGTATCAGCCTTTGGTGATCATGGTCGCTACAGAAAAGCCTAGATCTGGGGATGGGTAAGACAATTGTTACAGGCTGGTGCGAGCACCCCAGACTCGGACAGTAAGAGTGAAGCGAAGGGCGAATGCAGACGATCAGTTGTTGCAAACAGCGGCTTCGTCGTTGGTGCCACCCAAATATACGAACGAAGTGCCTGAGTGCCTCTCGCATCATTCCCGAGGTCGTATTTTTGCTTATGGCATCAACCGCAGTCTAGACTGAGTCCCTTGTTGCCTATTTCTCCTTCCCCAGATTTGATCTCTGAGCCAAGTCTCTGGAATATATCCCATTGGTCGTGTTCTCCTCACTGCTGACCTCATTCAGATTGCCCATCGCATTCGGTATTTCATGAATCGGGGATAAATACGAACTCTATCCCTCCTCCACAGTTTGGTGTCGCTTGAGAACAACAACATAATACAACCAATGTTTGCGAGGTCATTGATCATCAACAAATCCTCAACCACTTCTTTGACGAGACTACATTCATCTACAGCCCAAGCTTTCCGCCCTCTGCAACCGAAGAGAATACCAGGTCAACGGCGCAACATGGCAACTGCAAGTCATATCGAGTTGAATCCAGCATCTGCCGGAGTATACCACGCTCCAGACATCACGTCTGAGTCGGGAAAGGTTGCAAGTCAACTGCTTCAAGAGAACCATGATAAGCACCATATGTATACAAGCCCGAGCGGCTTCCACAATCACATGGCTCATCATTTATTGACTCTGTATTCTCTGGGCGCCACCCCGGACGAGTTGAAACAGGGGTTTGACCATAATAAAGGGTATCAGAGGTCTCTCCCGGCGATGCACGACCAAATCGTCCAAGACATGGCCGACCGTGAGAAGTTCCAGCAGTATCTCGGCAATCAGCGGTATTACCACGAGTATGCCGAATATTTCCGCAACGAGATTGATCAGAAGGGCTGGGAGGCCGTACTGAATGAGCATTTGTTCGCCGGGGATGAACACGCTGATAGGTTGCTGACAAGGATGTACGCCGGTAGGTTGCTTGTCAATGGTCGGCCACAGTGCAAACACTCACTAATGATGCATCAGGTTTTCTTCATCCCATCATTCATCTCGGGTTTGGAGTGGAGTTCAAACAGCCAGCGATAATCGTCGAAGCACTGGCTCAAGCGGCAACTCACGATAATTGGCTTGCCCCATTCCTGCTTAAAGCTGAGGAGCTGGCCAACACTTCCTCCACGTCGAAGAGTCTCGTGGAATTGCTCCACGAAGCGCGGCAAAATGAAAAGCTTCGATCGTCGCCACATTGGGACGACGGGAACAAGGTACGAGATGGCGTCCTTGTCCGTGCGCCGGATGAGATGCTCGAGTTGGCTCGTCAATGGACGGTCAAGCCCGAGGAACTTGAACAGAAGACGGCAGAGATGATCGGAGCGACAATCTATTTCATGGGGGCAGCTCAGCGCCCTCTCAAGAAGATCAAATTCGATTTCTACTATATGCACTGTGTCAACAGCTCGATCTTCTTCTCAACGCTGGTCAAGGAACCCTGGCTCAGCATGGAGAACAAGTGTAGGATCGTGGCATGGAAAGGACGAGTAGATCTGGCACTCTATGTGTCTCGAGCGTGTCCAGAATTGTTGCTGGACGACATCAAGAACTACAAACCGAGGAAGCCAGAAGAGGGTTGGGCCGGCATTATTCGAAGAGTGGATGCTCTTCCCGACGATGGTCATGCGGCCAAATTAGTCAGAGCGATTGCACACGGCGAGAACGCTTGCAAACCATACGAGCAGGAAGGCGATCACGTATTCCCCTTGAAAGGGGACATGTGGGAGTTGTTAGGGCATATGGCGATTGATTCGGTTGAGGGGAGTCGTGAAGACAAATGGATTCGAAGCGCTGGGTTTGAGCAAGCCTGGGAGAATGTCCCTGAGAGGGCCAAGTTGTGACTTGGACTGTGTAACATTATGTGAGGTGCGAGAGTCAATATCGGTTGTATTGCCTAATGATATCGTGAAATCGTATATGCCAACTCAGAAACAGGTTTGAAGTTGAAAGAGGTATTTGCTCCCCAATCACCGATGTCGCCAGAGGGTGAAGGTGAGACGCCAGTTACCAGAGTCGCCCTCTTCCACTTCAATTTGGACCCGCGTGTCCCCGCGTGTGGTTCGTGTCCCTCCGAGTCCCGTGTTCCGCCCCTCGTGCGTCACCACCTTCTACTCACCACCAACACCATCTATCTGCCAGGCACCTATCAATGCTATCATCCTCGAATTCATCCATTCTTCATCAAGCCGGCGCTTGTTTTTCGTTCCTTAATCTCCTTGTTGTTTCATTCTATCCATTGCTGCCTTCCGTCCACAATGCCTGAAGATAAACCCTCCAAAGAGACCTCGATCCCACCTCCCCTCGATCCATTCCCCACCTATCAGACACCATACCCGCGGTCCAACAACCATCACCACGAGAACCCCTTCATTCAGTTCCGCCGGTTTGCTGATGAGCAATTCTCCTCATTCTTTCAAGGCATCCCTCATCTCTTTGGAGTCCCTTCCAAAGACGTTGACGATCTGATGCGGCGCAGGCATGAATTGGAAGAAGGATGGAGGAAGCAATTCGAGCAGGAGATGGAGGAGATGAGACAAGAGGTGGAAAAGACTCGAATTGCTTCTTTAAAGGCTATGGAGGACGCGTGGTCTCGATCAAACGAGGCTGTTTCGAAGCCATCCGAGCCTGTCGAGTCCTCCGCCTGGTGGACGAGGGGGAACGCTTCCAAATGCCCCGCGTTGAATGGCCAACAGCCACAGCCAAATGCCCACAAGTGCCCTGCTCTTTATGACGAGAACGGCCAGCCAAGGACCGAGCTGGATTTATATGAGGCACCCGCCACTGCGCGAGTCGTTTCGTCAACTGGTGGTTCGTGGCCTCACTGGCTGACCCCTGGTGACTTGAGGGCGAAGGAGAAAGCCATCGAACAGACCAAGACCCAGAGTGCAGATGAATCCCAATCCACTTCTGCCACCCGGTATAGCTTGAGGAAAGCCCGACACATGAATCCCTTCGACAATCCCGATCATACCATTCCCTGGTTGATGCTAAGCCCCTACTCTCCCATCTATCTTTGTAACCCAGGCCAGGCTCGCATGTTCCGAGTGAAAATTCAAGACTCAGAAGATGTCCCATTACAGATCTCGAGGCCGAAGTACTTCCAGAGATGGTACACTGAAGTGGACGACAAATTGTCACGACAACTTTCTTGGGCCGACGCATTCGAGGATCTCGTGAGTTTGCAGCAGACAGGCTCCATGGTTGACAGAAATTATTCCACTTTTCGAACTCCTCCTACGTGGATCCATGATATGGTCAGTCGTGGAAGTCTCGGTAATCGTTGGGGTTTTGACGATGATGGCATCCTCATGAAACGTTCCACTGGCACTGTGACTGCTGAAACTGCGACCACCATGAAAGATCGGTGTCGGTGGCGAAAAGAGCGACGATGGGGATCTTGGAGACGTAGTGAGGACGTCCCGCAACAACCCCAAAATGTCGAGCAGGAGAAACGTGAGGACTCGATCGATAAATTCATCGAAGATCTTCCAGAATCGATTACTCGATCGCCTATTTTTGGTGGTGTGATCACGGCCGCAGACTCGATTGTCTCTGCTGTCGAACAGGGTATCGAAGATGTCTTGAAGGAGACTCAAGAGGAGCTCAATGCTTCCACGGACGCAGCACAAAAAATCGAATCTACAGAGCCAGAAGACACGCCGTATACCTCGCTTGCGAACTCGTCAAGCTCGTCTTCGTATTCGTATACGAGTAATTCTTCCTCGAGCTACTCTTCCTCGTCCGATCCGGAACCCAGCTCTGTCATCTCAACACTAACAACCACAGTCACACGAACCCTCCCGGACGGGTCAGTTGAAACGAAGCGCGTGTTCAAGAAGCGATTCGCCGATGGGACGGAGGAGAGTGATGAGAGCACCGAAGTTCAAAACGCCTCTTTCAGAGCAAGTCCTGTGGTCACGCAAGTTTCTGATAAACAGACACAGACACCGTCTCCCAGCACCGCCGAGTCGGTGCAAAGCCAAACGAATCCCCCGGCATTCCTCGACCAAGAGACTGCGGATAGGATACGCAACACGTATGGCGCTCAAGTCTTCCAGCCCGACCAGGACGCTACCCAACCAGCTTCTACAGCACAAGCGGAAACTCCACAGAACAGGAGGAGAGGCGGCGGCTGGTTCTGGACTCGCTGAACATGAGAATGTCCTGATTGATTGGACACACTGCACCGACGGGAATCGCACCTCTGCGGAAATTTCTTGCTTGGACAATATGTACTTGCTAAAACCAAACCGAAACTCAAATCCAAAACCAAAAAGCGATTAAAACCCCCCTCCTCGCTTCATGTCGATGATTTCACGACGCACGACCACCTCTCAGCACATTTCTACTCCCTCAGGCTAACATTGAATCGAAAATCCTCCCAGCCAAAAGCATGTCTCGTTCCCATCATTCATGCATATACGATTTTTATATATATCCAATCCACGTGTCGATTCTCTACTCCAATTTGCTTTCTCATGAACTGATATGGGTGTGGTGAGAAGTGAGGATAGTACTTGTCATGACAAAGCACCAACAAACAAAGTCTGGACTCTGACCAGGAAGGAGGTCGTATCTTCTCTTCATGTATTTATCAATCTATCCATTCTATTCCCTTAGGTATCTATCTATACGATTCACATGAACCTTCTCATAGCTGTTTCACGTTTCTTCGATTCGATTCTGTCGATCTCACCAACAGACAGCATTGAAGTTAGCCTAAGTCCCCACATCAATACCCTACTTAACTCACCCATCCCTTCTATCCTTTGTGCCGATTGTGGTTCCCCTTCCACTCACTTTGTCTCTTTATTCTCCCCGCTTCCATCGCTCGCACGCATCGGTGGGCGCTGATGCTAGGGATTAAGGCATGACATGGCTACTCGCGTTTATTCTATCAATTATTATCAGAATAGGTCCTGAGTCCTGAGTCCTTAGAAAGCGACACCAAACGCATGGAATCTTTTTTGTAGTTTTATTTTGAACTGTGAATTTGCAGCATTTTTTGGCATTCTGAAATCGCGAGGCACAACGGCTATGCTGTCTGGTACACTTACTTTTGCTAGGGCTCTCAGCTCAAAGGGAAGAAAAAGATGAAACAAGAAAGATGAAAACGCCCGCTCGGTCACTTGCAAGTTTCCCCATTTCGACTCCCGCTCCCACAATGAAGAAGGATAGCAAGCAATGATAAAAGAAAACAAAGAGGAAAGAGCTCGAGTGGGAGTGGAATATGGTATCCCAAACCCCACTCGAGCAGAGGAAGCAAGGAAACCAGCAGTCGTGCTTCGCTCTTGAACTCCAAACATCAATCAGTCAGTCAGTCAATCCATCAATCGTTGTCACCCGTGTGACAAAAAGACGTCAAAACATCCACACGTCCTCCAAGAATCATACGTAGACCTCGTCGTCATCGCCGTTGCAAACCCAATCATGTCCGTCCCCCAAAGTCCCGGTCGTCAAGAATGTTGACTACTCCAAACCTTTTCCACATCACCATAATCATCATCCATCCCCAGGCGCCAAACCCGGCCAACACTGCCATGTCCGTCAACCTCAAAAGATATCATCGGGCCATTCCCACTGCTCACGCTTGAAGGCGTGCACGCGGACTGGGGAAGGAGTGAACTGTTTGAGTTTGGGGATGTCGTCCATTGCCAGAGACTGCTTCCCACTAGGAGTTCTGTTCTCCACACCTTCTTCGTCTTCCTCGAGGATCATTGACACAGGTCGAGGGAGTGGAGAAGCGGCCAATATTCTCTTTGTTGAGTTATTGTTGTTGCCGTTGCTATTATTGGTCGCGGCTGGTTTTAGGTCCAAATTAGGATTAGTGTTCAAGTTCGGATTATTGTTGGTGTTGGCTGTTGCCGCCGCTGGGGTGGTGTTTATGCTGCGCACTTGGTTTCTCGAATTGGTCAGTGGCTGTAAGGCAATCCGGTCTGGGATTGAAGGGATAGGTGGAATATCCTTGGCTGTTGATTTGAAGGTCTTTTTCTTGGAGGGTGTCTTTTTCTCCTGGCTGACAATCGAGGTATCGGACGACGGGGCCATTTGCTTGGTCGAGGCTGAACGTGGTTTTTCGAGGGTTGCTTTGGGAGCCTGGGTCAGTTGAACCTCTTGCTGTTGCTGCCGAAGCATTGCCCGGAGTTGCTGATTCTCCTTTTCAAGCTCTCGACGAGATAGTCGTTTATGGAACTCAATGTCGCTGTGGCTGTCCGAATATTCGGTATCTGTCAGGGCCGCCAGAGAAGAAGAATGGCTGAGTCTTCTGGTGGACGCTGAAGACCTCATGCTGCGTCGAGCGATGGTTCGGTCGTGCCGGGGATGTGGTGGCTTGGCTTCTGGAAGTGCAGGAATGGGTTCAGCCAGGCCGACATTGGATTTCCGCTTCTTCATTCCGAATTGTTGGGCATAAGCCTCTTCGGCTCTTCGTTTCCGATCATTAAGCAGGTCAAGATCACTATTCATACTCGTCTTCTGTGACCGAGGCCCCATAGTGCTCAAGTCAACAGTAGACTGTGCAGCCATTTTTGATTTTCCAGCGATATTATGCAAGTTCCACAACGACATGCTCTTTCTCAAGCCGTTCTTCTTCTTTGCATCCTGTGGTTCTGCTTCGGGCTTGCTTTCAGGTTTAGTGGCATGGTGGCTGGACTTGAACGCCGAACCTAGTCTGGCAAGGCGTTGTTTGAAGGTCCCTGGAGTCACAGGAGTAGGTTTCATATCATCCATGTCCAGAGATGAACGCTGAGGGGAGGCCCGAGGAGTGGATTCGTCATCTGAGTCGTCCTCCGACGCGGTCAACGTTGAGGCATTCTCAAGCCAAGAGGAGGAGATACCGGCTGAGCGAGCGGTCATAGTGCCTTCAGCGAACTTGGAGTTTCGAGAGGGTTCATCTCGATCATTGGTTGGGAAACCGCCAAAGTTGGGCTTGGGGCCATGGCTTGTCTTCGGTCTCTCATTGACATCTACGGGCTGAGTAGAGGGAGCGAAAGGCCTTAACTCTTTCAGCTGTTTGCGTGGTTGCCGGCCGGGGCTGTGATTCTCTGGAGCCTCAAGAATGAAAACATTTTCTGTAGTGGCCTTGTGCCTACGTCGGGTCGACAGTGGCGACGGTCGGCTCCAAGCCTCGCGTTCCTCGGTGACGAAATGAGGTTCATTATGAGTGTTTGTTCCTGCTAGGAGATTGGGATCGCTGTATCCGTAGGAGTCGGTGTCGAGAGTTCGTGATGGTGAATGCAAGGGAGAAGGAGACGCGTTTCTTGAACACGAGGGTGTGTCTTGACTCAAGGCTCTGACATGAGACTGGAGTTTCTGTCTTGGAGACAGGGACAGGGACGGGAGCTGGGGCATTGTTGAGTGGTTACACGAATGATTGGCAGGTTTGGTAGGTTTCGCGGAAGCGGAGCGGGTGGTGGGATTGAGAGTGGGATGGGTTTCGGCGAGGAGATGGGCCAATTCGCGTCGGTTCATGATGAATAGAGGGCATTAAGAGTGGCATTAGCATTAGAAGTTATGGATTCGACCCATGATGGGTGATGGCAGGAGTAACAGGCAAAGGCGAAGGAGAGGATGGGCGTTGATGGGATATTTGTTCAATGTTGTTTACATTGTTTTGTTGTACTATTCTGCAGGTGGTGCGTTGACGAAATTGGGCGGGGAGACACACTGCAGTAGGCGGGTGGTCGGTGTGCAGTAGGCGTTTGTAAGTGAGCAGGGCACAGGCCGATGACGCACGTTTTAGGCTTGATGCCTCCTGCAGGTCATCTCTTAGGCTGTCATTGGATCCCTTCTTGGGGCTCTCTTGTCGCCCTCTTGGATCCTCTTGGGCGCCAATCCCTTAAGTAAGCATGCCCGTTCTGGCGTGATCTTCAGCTAATAATACTGAGTTTCCTACCCGCCTCGCCCGCCGCCCACTCACACGCCTAAGCTGGGAATCTCCATGGGGGCCAAGGCTGGGTCTGGTCTGGGGTCCTCGGCACATGGCCGTCGACTCCTCGGTACTTTCAGTGGTGGTACCCACTGGTAAAGCCTCTGTACTGGGTAGCTTGTAGGTGGTCTGCTGTCCATCCGCCTGGACGATGGGATTTCCTAAGTAGTCCTCCCTACCCCGTTCTTCACAGCTTGGTCCTCCAGTCGAAGGTCCTCGAGTAGGTCACCGGGGTCTTAGGCACCGATTACCGAGCAGGCCTTACCCATACGAGTAACTCGCCCAGCTGGGGGAAGCACCTAACGTCACCTAAAGCTGTGCAACAACGGGGCGACTGCAACCCGTAAGTTGTAAAAAACCTCTTCGGTTCTCCGTGCACGGCTCTACTTACTCCCCTTTCGTGCTCTTACACCAAACTCGGCACCAATTACATTGACCTTGTCTTCTTGAGGTTGTGTCACCTCCGACCATCCACTCCTTTCTCTATCGCGAGCATGTATCTCCTCTCACTCCTTTCCCATTCATACATGCCCTCTCTCCTGAGCTGATATCATCCGCTGTCCATCCATGGAATGACTGTTCATCATGGTGGGCGTCCCTGGTAAGAGTAAAGGCTGCAGTACTTGTCGTCGAAGGAAGAAAGGTGTAAGTCGACCAAACCCCGATGTTTATCTCCATCCATCTCCTCTAACATCCATCTCCCTATCCCTAGTGCGATCAAAAACGCCCCGTCTGCGGTCAATGTGTCTCCAGCGGCTACGAATGTGGAGGCTATCACCGCGACAGAACCTTCATTTTACATCCTGCTACCAAGGACGCCCGACGTGCCATCTTCCTCCCGCATTCCAAATCCTCGCCCCTTGCCCTTCCCGGCTCCTTGGACCGACTTGCCGTCCAATCGCAATGTCGAAGTCTATTTTGGGATCTCTATATGCCCCAGGGCGACTGCGTGTGTCGAGATGAACACATCATTAGATGCGGCCATCCCATGAATTGGACTGAAGTCATTCAAAAGGTCCCGAACGAGGATTCCTCTCTGCAAGATGCATTCTCTGCCCTGAGCATATCAAGAGTCGGCCAGGGCAATAAGGACTTTCGGCTCGTCCACGAGAGCACCAGACTCTACGGCAGAGCTCTGAAGGAACTCCAGCTGGCTCTCTACGATCCGAGTCGCATGCACTCCAATCATGTCCTCATGGCGTGCATGCTGCTCGGCCTCTATGAAGTCTTCGAAGGTCCCGCCTTTAATTCCAAATCCTGGATGGCTCACGCCCAGGGTGCTGCTCGTCTGATTGAATTGCGCGGCCCTGATCGTCATCAGGAATGGGATGCCCATCATCCTTTCCTGGCTTCTCGTATTCCTACTTTGTATGCGGCCATGCTATCCAGGCAAGCCACGTATTTGGCCAATGAAGATTGGCTCACGGTTCCATGGGAGAAGCAGTCTCGAACTTATTTCGACAGATTGATCGATCTCGCTGTCCACGTACCTGGCATTATCGAGAAGTTTGACCTGATCTTGGAGAATGACCACAATATCGAATTCGATCTTCTTCAAGTTCTAGAAGAATGTAAAGATTTACAGATCAAAATGAACCGGTGGAGGGACGGCACCAAAGGAAGTGCCGTTCCTCGCGTGGAAAAACACGATCCTGCTGACCCTAATGGCTACCCATTCGAAACCGACCTTTGGTTCGAAAACCATCTCTTCGTCCAAGCTCGTGTCGTCTTCTATACCTGTTCCTTGGCGTTGGCAGAGGCCGTCACCGATATTGTGCGGGCTCTCGATCTGAGAGACCATAAACTGCCCAACACCGCCGAACCGAATCCCTTACTGGAGCTCTTCACCCCAGAGAAACATGCTGCCAATATATGTCGGACAATCCCTTATTGTATTCAACCCGAGATGAGTGCTCTGGGCGCCAATATCATCAACTTTCCTGCCAATCGAGCCTACGCATACTATCAAAGGACTCACCATAAGGCTGTGCTCAAATGGTTGGCCAAGGCATTTGAAGATGTCAAGACCAGAGGTGTACACGTTGAGAACATCGCCCCCGATTTATCTGAACTTGCCGGTCATAAAGATGTCCGCGTCCATCGCTGGAAGAGCTCCTCGAGTGACGATACAAATGAACCCGGCTCGTCCCCTGATTCGGCCGAAACCATGTCAAGTTGCACGACGATTTTTGTTTATGAAGATCCATCCAAGTCATATTACGATGCTAGCAATGACCCTGGGTGAAACGGGACAAGGCAGGATACTCCATCATCATGATCAGGACGAGATGACAACGTGCCACTTCCCCGTTGGGACCGCGTCCAATCTGGGTGGTTGGATATGGCAGACAGGAAAATTCGCAGGTCTTTGGCGCAGTGCCGATTACCCCGAGATTGAAAGAATACATCCACCTCATAGCCCAACAAGTCCGATCCCTGGTGATTCAAAGCGATGCCTGCTCTGAAGCATGGACGCAATGACACAACGCGTTGGCATGTCGACAGGCCTTGCGAGAAAGCTCGTGCATGCCCAATGTCCTCCCTAGCGCGGATGTGACAGGGGATCCGACCTTCTCGTTCCTATGTAGCTAGGAGGGCGGAAACTCCCTCATTCCGTGCTACAATTTCCATGTTCTGGGATTTGCTCCATACTTAGTACTACGTCCAGAGTACTCGTAGTTATCATCCCCCTTGTGTGGGTCACAGTTTTTCAACACTGAAACGTGCATATCTCAGTGGTTGACCATTATCTCAATGTGAACAAAGTTCTCAAGTCCCGGCACCGCTTTACTCCTGATGACCTCCCTGTCACTATTTTTGATGGGTTGGGCTTGCTTCATTGAATCGCCCCCAAACCTACTAAATACTCTACCGCGGAGGGATGATGCCTCCCCACCCAAACGGAGAACTCGTACGACTCATGTCAGTCCATCGAAACTGCACCTAGTTATAACTCATCACAGGACATGGGGTGCTATGAGTTCTACGTGAGGGTGCGTGGCTTTTCTGAACTTTTTAGCTGCATGTGCTTCCGCGTGATCGGAACCCATCTGGTTGGGTCACTCGACTCGTCACGGCCATGGCCAGTGCATTGCTCGCTCAATTCATACGTAAAAAAGCGAACCGGGCTGAGCGAGTCCCTGGACAATGTGACAAGGTATGTTGAGTCTTGACATGGACGTTGGTGCCTAGGTCATGACTCCCAGCAACTCGGCGAGTTGACCCTGTACGGCCAGGTTTTTGGCCTCGGAACGTTGGCTCAAAGAAGCCTTAGCGAAAAGGCCCAGCGTGGCCAGTGTGGCTGGGACATTGGGCTGGCCCACAGACGAAGGAAGGCACCCACTCCTTTCACTCCTTGTAATAATAGTCCTTCTCGTGACCGTGGTGTGAACTCGCTATTGGAACCTGCTGATGAGACAAGTGGTCGTCCGTACCTTGGGCGGAAAAGGAATGAACGAGTAGGATCTTCCGCCTACGCGTCAATCCAGTCCAGCTGAAGCCCACTCCATTGCCACTGCCATCCCCGTCTATAGTTCAGGACTTGACTTACTTAGTCTTTGACGTCCAGAACACTGCCCGTTCACAGACCAAGTGCAAAGACGCCCACACCGACAAGTGTGCGGATACAACCGGGGTTCCAAGGTGGTCGAAAGTGTGATTTAGATGTGTGACTCCGCCGTACTCCAAGCCACACAAGATGCACAACTGCTGTCCGGTGATTCCGTTAGTACGAGTGGTGTCGAACTCTGCACCACTTTTTGAGGAAGATCATGGTGGCAATCGATAAGGGCGGTCGACCTGTTCCCCGTTGGTAATTTTAGGCCAGGGCGACCTGATGGAGAGGTGTTTCAGAAACCAGGCTGGGAATATTCCTGGCCTATCGTGGGCCATGGAAGCCACATTCCATCGGAACCTTATGTTTCTCCATCCCGAATTTAGACCACTTTCGGGATGGCGGCCTTTGGGCTTGCGCTTACTGATTGGCGTGCATTTGACGACAGCAGCCCCCAGGGAGCCCCTGACCTTTTGGCGAGAGGCGCGAAGCCGATCTCTCCACGGCCGCTCCATGAAATCCACGATGGATTGCTTCAGCCTCCTCCCAAGGGGGCTTCTCCTATTGCATTTTCGCGGGCTCCATTGACGTCTGTCGTCCAAGCTTTCTCGTATCCACCGGGGGTGGCATGATCCCCCACCCAATCATCCCTCTTACAGCTACCTTTTTCCAGCTGGTGTGCGATCCGAGCTTGATAGCAAGCTCCTGTGAGGCTTTTGACTGGCCGCTTAACGACGCTCTGGCTTTGGCTGGATCTTCCACGCTAACTCCACGTTCAAGGGTTATCCCTTGACCGCCAATAGAATGTGCATGTTTCATAACCTCCCCCCTTATACCACCACGGGCCTAGCGACCTGTAGGGGGCTCCAGACGACGAGCTTGAATGTCTATATACACTCGACCTGGCCGCCCGCTCGAGATGGACCGCTTCTCTGCAACCAACTTTCTGCATCCCTCTCTTTCGGCAGAGCCTGTCATTCCTTTCCCTTCGTCTGGCCTGGTGCGGACAATTCCTTTCATTCATTTAGCAACTGACGAAGAAACGCTCTAACGACACTCCTTTGTTGGGCCAACACAAAAATTGTGAGTGCCAGATTTTCTTTGCCCATTCAATGTCATGTGTTGTGGAGTACGCTTGATTGTCACCTCTACCGTCACGGAACAATGTCTTTGGTCTGGGTATTGTTGCCACCACATTCACCTTTGTGAAGCTTTCCTGGTGTGCGGAATCATTCATAAGCGACCAGGTCTCTGCTTGCCGCGAGAAGGGGCGTTTCCAAATCTTCATCAAATCATCCTCGCCACTACTTCTGCTACAAATTCCAAAGACTGACAACTTTTTTACCAGCATTACTCAACAGAGTCTTTACCATTCTTGCAGGGACAAGAAACCAACCAATCTCAACACACACGACAGCACGTCACTCGCCCAAATTTCTCGCCACAACTCGATCCACCATGGGTTTTACCATCAAGCAGGCTGCTGTCCTCATGACAGCCACCCTCGCCGCCGTCGCTCAGGGTCATATGATCATGAGAACCCCGGTCCCTTACGGCAAGAGTTCCCTCAACAATTCGCCGCTCGACGCCTCTGGTTCCGACTTTCCATGCAAGCAGCGTCCCGGTGCGTTCGATAAAGAAGGCGCTAACAACGTCATGGCGATCGGTCAGCCTCAGACGTTGAGTTTCACCGGCAGCGCCGTTCACGGTGGCGGATCTTGCCAGGTCGCTTTGACCACTGACCTTGCCCCAACCAAGGACTCCAAGTGGATGGTCATCAAGTCTATCGTCGGTGGTTGCCCTGCTAATACCGAGGGCAATCTTGAACCCGCGGATCCCAATGGCACTGGCGCTTCCACCTTCCAGTTTACCGTCCCTGACGGTGTCGCCCCTGGCGAGTACTCTCTCTCGTGGACCTGGTTCAACCGCATAGGAAATAGAGAGATGTATCAAAACTGTGCGCCGGTGACGGTAACCGGTGGTAATTCGAAGCGTGATGCTCAAAATCGCCGTCGATTTGAAGCTGTCGAAGCCGCAAAAATTCGGGCACGTGACGAGGCTGAACTCCGTGCTCGAGACCAGACGTCCAGCTTCCCCAACCTTTTTGTCTGCAATTTGGCCAGCATAAATAGCTGCAAGAACACAGAAGGCATGGAATATGCTTTCCCTAATCCAGGGCCAGATGTTCAGCGAGCTGGAAGTCGAGCTGTTGAAACCATGTCCGGGGGCGAGCTCGGCGGAGGTGGAAATGCTCAACAACCTACAGGTCAAGGCAAGCCGACCAATCCGCCTCAACAGCAGCCAACTGCAACTTTTGACAATGGCAAACCTACTGGCCCGCCTCAGCAGCAACCACCAAATGGCGGCAATGGCGGCAACTTCGCCGAAGGTGCCTCATCGTCGGCTCCTCCAGCGACCTCCACTTACAATCCGGAGAGCTTAGTCACGCCCGTAAACAGTGCTGGCATCCCGGTACCAACCACGCCTCCATCTCGTGACGGCTCGACAAACAACGACACAGGTTCTAGCACGAGCACTGGTGCTCAATCAGGGCCTTGCACAACGGAGGGCGAGTGGCTATGTTTGGGGACTAGCTTCCAGCGTTGCGCTAGTGGCGAATGGAGCCCCGTCATGGCACTCGCCTCGGGAATGAAGTGCACACCTGGCACGTCAGCGAACTTTGCGATGAGTCCTGGTAAAGTCAAGCGCCATTCCCACGGCCATTTCCGGGTTTTCGATAGCTTGCATTAAAAGTGAGTCGAGTTTTGTACGATATTAAACCATATGTGTTGGTTGGGGGGATATGAAATCTTTCTTCTCTATGGGGACTTATCTGGGGACTTGAATGAAATCTCTCGGGCAATTAAAGAGCGAGAGCACGAGAGGAGGGAGAGCCTTGCATCAGTTAACATCGAGCATTATTGGCTAGTTGCCAAAAAACAACAACAAATTTGGTGCTTTTGAGAGATAGATACTCTTATTGAAATGAAGATATATGAAAGCTGTGAAACTCGGCCTGGTGAAAAAGGCTGAGCCACAGTGGCCATGAATATGAGAAATGATATTAAAACAACCCCAAACCTTTCTTGGGGAAGCCAGGTCTTTTCCCCCTCACACTAACTTTACTGTCGTGGATCCGCCCCATCACCAAGTATTTGGATAGATAGATGAAATCAAGAGTCCGCCGTAGTTGGAAAAATTACAATAGTGTTCAAGGGCTCACAAAAGGAGGGGCGGCGTACGAAGACGAGACGAGGACAAGACGAGGACAAGAAACCCAATTGACCACGACGCCAGGCTGTGGCAGAAAGGGGGGGGGCAGAAGAGACAGGAAGTACAAGAAATAATTATGTACCTGACTTGCCGGATTCGTACCAATGGCTTGGCTTGCTTGGAGTCTCGAAGTAAAGTAGAAAGAAGAAGAAGCAGCAACACGAAGGAATGCAATTCAATGCAACCCCTACAATACTCCGTACGAGTATGAGGACTCTGACCTCTGTACTCCGTACCTTGGGGGTAAGTTCTGAAAGACGCTAAAATTGCAGTGTCATGCAGTAAAGCCAAATATTATTTATTATTCAGTAAAGCTGCATGTTATGCAGTCGCGTGCGGGTGCGTGCGCCGAGATTTGCAGGTGACGTCACCACCAATGAACCAGAAGGATTGTGTAACGAGAGCAGGCGCAGCATTTGAGTGGTGGGAACCAGAAAACGAGAGGATTGCATCAGTTGGAATCCTAACCCTACCCTACCATCTCTATCTGGGTAATACGGCGTGCTCTGTAACCACCAACCAAAAGAAACCCATCTCAGCCAAACAGCCAATACCAGCCCCAGGTTCTGCTAGATACTACTCACCAGCCAAGGTGCTCCGGAGCATCTTTTATCAATCCAACCCTCAAACAATCCTCCCCATCCACCCCCTTCAATTCCATCCTCATCAATTCAGTTTCTCAAGCTCAACAGCAACTTCGCCTGCCGCGCGATCGAGTCGTGCACCAACATCTCCCGCGCCTCGACTCCAAAATAGCCACTCTGGCGCAAACTCTCAGTCAAGAGGCACGTCGCGATGAAATCTCCCCTTGAGAAGGCCGAGAAAGGCACATCGCGTGAAACAGGTTGGTCTGCTGGGAGTTTGAGAATTCTCCGCCAGAGACTGACAAGTTCCTCCTCGATCAAATGTGCCGCTTCTCTATCTGTGTGCAAGTCATCTTCGCCGTCCTCGTCAATCTTCGGAAATATCCTGCTGGACTTGTGCTCTGGAACGTGATATGGATGATTCGGTACACCCTCGAATATGTTGGCTTCCGTCAAAATGTCGCCGATTCGTATGCCATCGGAAGCATCAGCAATTATCATCTGAATAAGCTTCCCTAGGCACTCGACCAGAGCATTGGCTTCTTTCTCATCCATGATTTGCTCGCAATATCCAATTTCCAACTGCAACTTCCTCCCTTCTTTGCCACCTTTTGGTCCCACAACCGGTGTCGACAGAATAACAATGTCGCTACTGTCCATCTCTTTCCTCCACACCTCGCTCCGGCAACCGATTCCGCCCATGTCAACTTGATCTGCGATCTCCACCAAGTTTTGATGTTGTACCACCGAGTTGAAACGTGTGTGACTTGGCCAATTGGTGCAGCTTCGGATGATTTCACGGAAGCCCATATTCTCGTAAGGAAGCGATGCTGTCTGCTGGTCCTGGATCGACATCACCAGTTCACTGAGCGTGGTGCTGAGATCGAATTTCACACGAACAGGAACAATATTTAGGTATGGTCCAATTGCATTGCTGTGTGGGATCAAGCTGGCAGCACGGCCAGAGACAAGGCTCCCAAACGTGATGTCAACACTTGGCAAGGCACTCACTCCATCGTCGTGCTGTCTCGAGTTAAGATGTGAGAGCACCAAAGTCCATGCTGCCTTCACAACCGTCGCCTGCGTGAAATCTTGATTCTGGCTTTCAACAACCCACGGGATCGTGCATTTGTGATTCCTATTGAATGGACATGTGTAGGTTGGCTTCGTTTGGGAATTAAAAGGTGTCATTGAAGAATCCCTCAGAATACCGCTCCAGAAGTCCAACGTTTTGTGGGAACGTGTGATCTCATGGACCGCCTTGACAAGTGAAGACAAGGATGGCTCTGGAGCTATCCGAATTCTTGAATAGGCTTTGCTCAGAGTCTCCCACACTCTCGGGAAAGAAACTCCATCATACTGAGCATGGGACAAACGTAATATCAGGCACTGTTCATTTCGAACACTGGTCCTCAACAGCGTAAACTGTGTCACAGGATGTAATATGTTATCAGGCTGCTCAGAGTCTCCCGACAACCATGCATCTCTTGCTGATATCAAGTCGCTTGCGTTGCTCTGGTGGTGATGAAGCCTCGGCAAAAAGTTCTGGAAGATCACTTGAAAAAGATCCCCGGCTTGGAGGAGAAACCCTGTCCGCAAGATTGGTATAGCGGCTACAGTCACTTGAATTGCCTCTGACAAGCCCTCGGGGTCAAAAGGCTCGTTTGGTGTGAGGAACATGTATGTAACGAATCCCTTGGTCTGAAGAACGCTGAATCCCGTAGCCCAAGCTTGAAAATCGGTAGCAGGAATCACATCCTCGATCTCGAACGCATCGTCACCAAGCCTTCTTTGAATCATTCGTCTCAGAGCATCTTCATCCTGATCGACCAGGGAGAACGGCAATGGAGCACCAGTAGAGCTAGACTCATTCGGCCGTCCACCACTTAGCTCCATTTGATCTGCCATGTCTCGCAGCACCGGATACTCAAAGACCAGCTGGACACTTAAGCGCAACTTGCGCACGTTTGCAAGGCCTGCAAGTTTCATCGCTGTGATGGAGTCTCCGCCAACCCGGAAGAAGCTGTCATCGGCACTAACATCATTTGCTGGGATTTTCAACACTTCCGCCCAAAGGGCTTGCAAGATGATACCCATGGAAGTCTCAGGTGCACATCTGCTGGTCGAAGAAGAAAGGAAATGTTCGGGACGTTTCTCTCTGACCACAGTATTTGCCAGTTCAACCAGCTTTTTGCGATCTACTTTACCTGATGTTGCCACTGGGATTTCGTGTAGTGGCACCCACATTGTAGGCATCATATAGACGGGTAGAAAGGTTGCCAAAGACCTACTGAGCGATCTCAATTTGATTTCTAGCGCTGGACTTGTCGCAAATAACCCCTCATCAGGATCCGTAGACAGACCCAGTTCGGTGAGAAACTCGGGCTTGGTGGTCAGGAATGCAACGAGTGTTCGAGCTCGGCCGTCGTCGTTCTGAGACGCTTCAACAACGACTTGGTCAAGGGCAGGCATCTTCTTCTTGATGTGGTGTTCGATCTCGCGGAGTTCCACCCGTTGCCCATTGACCTTGACCTGAGTATCTTTTCTGCCAATGAAAATGATGGTTCCGTCGTCTGCATATTTGACAAGATCACCAGTCTTGTACAATCTCGCACCTGGCTTCGCGAGCCAGGGAGGATTTAGGATAAACGCCGCATCAGTCTTTTCTTGGTCATGCAGATAACCCCGTGCTAAAGTCGGTCCCTCAACAACCAGCTCTCCAATTGCTCCAATCGGCACAAGTTTGTCGTGATTTTCGGGATCCACAATCCATGTCGCGCATCCAACAGCTCGACCAATGTTGGCTCCGGTCTTCGCCGTCATATTCTGGTTCATCACGGCCGCGAGAGATGTTTCAGTGGGCCCATATCCATTGATGAGATGCGCACATGGCGCCCAGCGCTCCACAAGTGCCGTTGGAGCGGGCTCTCCGACCATTATGCAAGTCTTCAGACTGGGGAGTTCTTCTGGGGCAAGCACCGATAGCACAGAAGGGGTAAGTGCAAGGACCGATACCTCCATCTTCCTCAAGACTTGTTGCAGCCGACTATCTCGGTCGAGGGAGCTCGGTATGCAGGTGCAGCCTCCCATCATCAGAGTGGTGAGTATCTCCAGGCAGATAGCGTCCACACTGTACGAGGCAAATTGAAGGACCCTTGATGTTGGTCCAATATGATGCACGGGTCCATGCTCAAGACCCGAGCTTGAGTACGCTTCATGTGTGATGACGACGCCTTTCGGTCTGCCCGTGCTTCCGCTCGTGTAGATCAGGTACGCGGCGGAGGTGCTGTCGCGATGAAAGTCACTTGGTCCCAGACTCGGCGTGCTCCTGGATTGAAGCGAGGAGGGGTCGACGACAACGAGGAACTCGCAGAGCCCAGCACAGAGCTCGGCATTTGTACGGGTGGTCAGAATAATGGAGCAGTTGGTCTGTCGGACCATTTCCCTGCGGCGTTCTTCTGGATGCGCAGGATCCCATGGAAGGAACGCACCGCCCGCTTTGAGCACTGCTAGCATAGCAACCACCATCCATGCAGATCTTTCGAAGCAAACTGGAACGATGCTTTCACGAGAAACGCCTGCTTCTTTGAGTTGCCAAGCTAAGCGGGAAGAGATCTCGTCAAGCTGTTCATACGTCCATTCCGCATCCCAAGCACACACTGCTGGTCGATCCGCAAATTCCTTGGAGCGACCATGAATGACTTCATGTATTGTCTTATGGATCATCTTGGGGACAAGCCTGTTCCAGAGCTGGAGCGTCATCCTTTCAGGGTTGCTTATCTTTTCGATTTCACCGAGCAACTTGTCCGGCTCACTCTCGCAGAGTTGCTGAATGATGTACGTGAAATGCTCAATAACCCTTTCCGTTTCGACTTTCGACATTGCCTCAGAATTGGCGTAAGCTGCAATATCAATATCGTCACCATGAACTCTGCAGTCTAGAGCGAGAGGATATGAAGTATAGTTGGATTGTAGTGGAGCAACTGGTTCCAGACCGAGCCAATTCATGTCAGCGTCTTCACCTGCTTGTACCATGAGATGTGTTGTCGCATCACAAGCTTTGAGGGCATCGTCACTAGCTTGCCGTATATTTTGGATGCCAAAGTGCTGGAAAGGAATGATAGAATTCAAGTCGTCCTGGGCCTCTGTGAGAAAGTCATGCACTGAATTGTCCTTTTTTACTCTCATGCGTGTTGGGATCGTGGCTAAGGTTGGCCCATCGATCTCGGTGATTCCAATCAGGTCTGTGTCCCGACCATGCAGTGTCGACCAAAACACTATATCTTCTGAATCCGCGTAATGGCTCAACGTCAAGAACCAAGCTGCTCGTAGCAGGATCGCGGTGGTGACATAAGTTTGGACATTACGCCGAAGCATTACCCGCGATGAAACCTTCTCGATTGTCGTTTCCGAGTGGTATACTTCAGTCAAAGGCTTAGGGAAATGTACTGCATCTAGGGCGTCAAAGTATCGTCGCCAAAAATCTCGGTGGGAGTTCACATCGCTCACCATGACATGGTGTACAAACGTTTTGAAAGGCACAGGCGCTGATATTGTTTGATTTCTGTACAGCTTCTTAACATCCTGGAAGAGTATAGGCAAAGACCAGGCATCGAAGATGGCGTGGTGCGCCGAGAAGATGAAATAGGCGGTCTCCTCCCCTCCATCAAGAAGCAAAAATTGAGCTAGGGGATCACCTAGGCTCGGTGAAAAAACAACTCTCTGCAGTGCCTCCCAGGGATCTTGTACGATGGAGTAATTGACTCTGATTTGTGATTTTACCAAAGCTTGTAACATCTTGGATTCGTGGACAATAATTCGTGATCTCAAAATACCGTGCTGTAAGCTAGCAGCCTCCCATGCATTTGCGAGCGCAGTGTGATCGGTAGTCTTTGGGATTCGCCAGGCGTGTTGAGCAATGTATGCACCGGGTTGTTTTTGAGAGAGCGCTAATAAACCCTCTTGGAGCGGAGTACATGGGTAGATATCCTCGATCTCAGTTGGATTGATATTGCATTGAGTTGCACACGACCCGATGACTTTTTCGAGACTGCCATCCTGTTCGATCGTAAGGAGAGAAAATGGCAATAGATATTTTGGTGTTTCCTCCTGAATAGTACTGAAGGGTTGAATCAACAAGGCCATGTCAGCAAGGATAGGGCTACTGAAAATAGTGGCAACAGACAGGAGAAGCTTGTTTGATCTAGCTGCCATGCTCAACTTGATTGCCACAATTGAGTCGCCTCCTAAATGCAAGAAGTTGCTGTGCCGACGAATACGATCTAATGAAATGTCGAGAACAGTGGCCCAGAGATCTCGTAGTTGATTTTCGTAGACCGATGGTGGGACGGAGTGACCCGTAGTCAAGGAAGAGTCATTAGCTTGAGTAGGTTGTTTGTCCTCCCGGGAGCTTGCCACCACCGTATGGTCAAGCTTGTGATACAGCTCTAGATAGGACATGATATCGCCCACCGATTTCGTAGTGTTCTGATCACAGAACTGTAGTAGGACCTCCTGCAAAATATGCAAAACTGATTCCAACGCGGCTTCAATGATAACTGATGGATCATACCGGGCAGTGATATTCATTCCAGATTCATCGCAAGGCAAAAATTCCAGAATCAGTGGGTAAACGTCAGTATCAGCCGCCTCGCCCGGTGTGATGTTCGAGTCGAGAAACTTGAATGTCTCGATCTCAGATTCCGCAGATTGCACAACCAAAAGGCTGGTGAAGTTGGTTGCAATTTCGTTCTTGAGTATTTGCTTGATCTTCTGCAACCCTGTATGCTCGTACAAAATCATTTCTGTCGCTTGTCTCTGCACTTGGTCGAGCAAGTCGTTCAAAGATTGCTCAGATTTCAAGAGCACATGGATTGGGACGGTCGCGACCATAGGGCCAATGACTTCCATTGGTGACACAATCGGAGCATTACGGCCATTTAGAATAGCACCGAACACAACATCATTGGAAGCTGTCAAGTGAGCAACTGCGAGAGCCCATGCTGCTCGAATTATGACCGAGTTCGTGATATTGAGCGAGTCGGGCAGCTCGCACCTGACTCCGCCTTTGGTCTTAAGGCAGTACGGGCCGGGCGAGATGGGTATAGGGAAGTTGGTTGGGGAGCTGTTAGCAAACTCTGAGCGCCAAAATTTTTCTGCCTCCAAGCTTCTTGATTTTGTGATATACGAAATAAAATCATTATACTGGGCAAGAGCCATCTGCGTGCTGTTTCGGTAATATTGTTCGATGTACTTGAAAAGAAGTTGTAGAGACCATCCATCATAGATAGCGTGATGCATTGCTAGAGTGAAAACATGACGCTCGTCATTTCGTCTCTCCAATGCAAATATGCTTAAACGGGCTCCAAAGTCCGCCAAAGCGGCAGTGCTGCTCTGGGTCTCCTCTGTTACCCATGGGAGTGTCTCGTCTATCACTGCCTGTAGCATTTGAGTCTTGAATAAGAAGATTCTCGTCCTCAAGATGTCAATATGAGCGTAAGCAAATTCGCATGCCTCCATGAAACGGGGCATATCGATGTCTGAGGGCAGCAAAATAGAGTGATTTGTGGTATAACTACCAGGAAACCTCATTGCGGCTGCAAATAAGCTCTCTTGCAGTGGACTGCAAGGGTAGGCGTCCTGAATGGCCGAAATCGAGACCCTGCACTGAGAAGCTGCGATTGAACGGGCTTCAGCCGTAGTGCCATGAAAGTTGTTCTCGTCTTGCAGGAGCGAGAATGGAATATCATCATTCTTGGGCACGTATCGCCTTTCTAGACTGGCCTCCAGAACAGCAGCCATCTCAAACAAACGAGGATTTTGGAATATTTCCGCAACACTTAAAGCCATCCCCTGATTTCGAGAAAGGCCCGTCAGCTTCATAGCAGCCACCGAATCAGCACCCACGTGGAAAAAATTGGTCTGTCTTGAAATATCTTCAATGTCACATTTTAGAAGCTGAGCCCATATGTTGGCTAATTTTTTCTCCATCGCTGACGAAGGCGGTTCGATGTGCCCAGAATCGCCCATCAGGGAGTAAGCCCTTACTTGCGAAGACTTGAGATCTTTGACCATTTCATGCAGGAGTCTTCTATCAAGCTTTCCAGAAGGCATGAGAGGGACATTGGACAACGGAATGTACAATTCGGGAACCATATAGGTGGGCAATGACTTTCGAATAGTGTCTCTGGCATGCTGAAGGCAGCTTGTGGGTTCTTTGTCAGACTTCAGAATACACGAGTTGGTTGTTTCGGTTGCTGAGTTTTGCACAACAAAAGCAATCAGAAATCGTCTTCTCAGCTTGGCTATGAGCGCAAATTCAATAAAACATTGAAACTGTCCGTCAAGACTTTTGCTGATTTCGTGTTTGACTGCATCAAGTTCGACACGCTGACCGCGGATCTTGACCTGCGATGCATCCTTTCTCCCCCAAAAACAAATCGATCCGTCAAGGTTGTACCTAACAAGATCGCCCGTTCTGTAGACCCGATCAAATGAGGTGGAAAGCCACGTAGGTGGTTTGATGAATGTAGCCTCGGTTCTTGGGACATCCCCAAGGTAGCCTGTTGCAAGGGTCGGCCCTTCGAGGATCAGCTCTCCCACTGCGCCAACGGGAACTGCTTGCTGATATTCATTAACTATCCAAGACCGGCATCCAAAAGGTCGTCCGATGTTTGATATGTCCTGAAGGTCAACAAATTTATGGTTCAACGTGGCTGCAATGCATGTCTCCGTGGGTCCATAACCGTTGATAACTTCTATTGAGCGTTTGCTCCAACGTCGAATTGATTCGGTTGACATGGTCTCTCCAGCCACAACGATAGTCTGGAGCAATGGGAAGTCATCGTCAAGAAGTAGATCAGCAACGAGAGGTGTCAAATTAGCCCAGGTGATCTTCATGGCTTTGACAACGTGTGCTAAATTGGATGACCGTTCGGACTCCGATGGAATACAAACGACCCCACCAACAATAAGCGTGGTTAGAATCTCGAGGAGGCAGGCATCGAAGCTGTATGATGCAAATTGGAGGACCCTAGAAGAGGCATGCAACTTGAGAGGGGCCGCGTGAGCTTGAGCTGCTGATACAAAGGCAGAATGAGGTAACACTACCCCCTTGGGCTTGCCTGTTGAACCAGAAGTGAAGATGATGAACGCAGAATCGTTGGGGTTGGTGCTTGTTAGATCGAGTTCATCAGTGTCCTCATTCTCAGTCCCCATCAGGGTTTCTGGTTTGAGTGGGTAGACAGCCTTTGAGAAGCTCCTTGCAAGTCTCTCCTGACTTGTGGAAGAGATAACCAGCCTTGGGGAAACTTGGTCGATTATGGTTTGGAGTCGGGCAGTTGGCTGCGAAATATCGAGGAGAATGAAACTGCCCCCAGAAATCAACACTGCCAAGATTGCAACGGTCGTCCATGCAGATTTCTCGAAGCAGAGAGGCACGATACTCCCTGTGGATACCCCAAACCTCCTCAGATCGCGTCCAAGACGCAAGGATAACTCCAGAAGCTCTCCATATGTCCACTGTGCATCCCAAGCATCAACTGCAAGGTCATTTCTGTGCGCTCTGACACGATCCATAAAGACAGAGGGAATTGTACACTGTGCACGATGCTGTTCAGGGCCGGCAAGCTCGACTATCCTCTCTCGACCTTTCAGGCTCAATAGTTCAATAGAAGATAACGGCTGTGTGGGGCACTTGGTGATTGAAACTAGCACCGCTTGGAAACTTTCAAACATATGTGCCGCATGGTCGCTGGACAGCAGACCCACGCTATATTCCATCTTCACAAACAGGCGCTTATCAAATTCGTGAAGTCCGAGTGCTAAATCATATTCGCTTGGGTCCAGCTCGCCCATCTTTTCGAACTCAATACTCGATTTTGCTGCTACCCTAGACAGTTCGTGCTTCTGGTACGATAGAATAGAGTTGAATAGTGGCCGAGAGATTTCCAGAGCATGGTGAATGTCTCCGAGAGATATAAATTGATGTTCACGATCTATGATCATTCGCGATTGTAGTGAGTTTAGCATATCTAAAACCGTGGAAGTGGAATCGAACTTGATTCTACACACAAGCAGATTTGCAAACGCACCAACTGCAGTTTCTATTCCTGTAATGGGTAAGTCACGACCAGAGGAAGGATAGCCAAACATGATGTCACTGTTGCCTGTGAAAGCCTGAACGACTAAGGCCCAACCAAAATGAACAAGTGTAGGCATTGTAATGCCATGGTGCTCACAAAAAGCCCATAAGCAGGAGGCGTCGCCCTCCTTGACGACAGAGCGAAGTGTTTGAGTCGTAGAATGAGTATTTGCAGGTCGATTGAGCTTGGACAGATGGCATGGCTCAGCCCCAGAAAGTCGAGCCTTCCAATATTGCAATGCAGAAGTCTTTGGTTGCTCTCGCAGATATGTGAAGTATTCTTCCAAGGCTATCGGTGGATGTCGGGGTAGCTTTCCATCGTATGCTTGTAGTATGTCATGGACAATGTTGTCGATCGACAGGCCATCCATCATCGCATGACTGATTCTCAGGGAGCAAAAAACCTTATCTCCAGCGCCTTGGTATATGGTGAAAGTGTGAAGCAGATCTCCTGGCTTGTAGGTAGCTACACTAGTGCCAGGCCGAGGGGGGCCGGGTCCATCCCAATTTTCATGACATATTCGGGGGCGAGGGTTTTTGAGAACGGCTTGTAAGAAGGGGACCTCCGACGCACTTTGCTCGATGAAGACCGTTCTCAGGCTAGCATGGCGACTTACCACAGCTTCCCATGCCGTAGCGAGACGGCTGGTTTCAATGCTTTGAGTACCTGGGGCCATTTCGATCATCCATATCGTCTCCGTGATGTATAATTCTGGCCGCTTGGCCTGGCTTAGAAGTATGCCTTCTTGCAATGGCGTACAGATATAAATATCCTCAATATCTTCTTCGAGGGCGATGTTCAATTCTGGTAAAACCCTGGTGATCAAGTCTTCTAGTGAACTGTGAGTCAATATTGCGTACGGAAAGTCACTTGGTGAGTAGAGATGGTCTTTTCTTTCAGAAACTGCCATGGGGAGATTGCTCAGGAGAAGATGGAATGAGTCTATCCACTCGGAGATTCGAGACTGGTGAGACATCTTGGAATTCCACACGAAGGTACATCTTAACTGGTCGTGAGATACATCCACAGATATTTCAAATAGACTGAAGCGCTCCATGCGTCCTGCAACAGATTCATGTGTTGACCATGGCACCTGTTGGAATAATGCAGTCGAACGCTCAAGTTGCTGATACGTGCCAGAATAATTGAAAACAATTTCCATGGGATCCGCAAATCCAAAAGCTCTCCTGCCCTCGGAGTTGAGATACCGTGAGGTAAAGTAGCCCCAGCCATTACGAGGGACTGAGCGATGGGCATCCTTCGTGCGACGAAGCACATCAAAGAAGCCATCTGCAGCTTCTACTTCGACCAGGATGGGCCATAATGTAGTAAACCAGCCAACGGTTTCGGTAATATCGATGTTGGCGTCCCAAGCTTCACGGCCGTGTCCCTCCACATAAGGCACCACAACTTCCCGATCTGGGAAGGTTCTGGCAAAGGTATAGATCAAGCTTGCAAGTAAGATCTCATTGGTGTCCGATTTCGTGATTCTGAGGCCATCTCGAAGGAGGAAGCCGCTGGCACGTGCGTCCAAGATAAAATTTGATTCGACCTTGTTAATGTGTTTGTTTGTTTGACCATACATAGACCAGAATGAAAGATTCGAGGAGGGAATTTTCGAATGGTAGACACTAGACGGATGAAGATGAGTCTCGCTAAATGCTTCTTGCAATTTGAGCCAGCGACGAAACGGTATGGTAGATTTCCCCAGACCAGAATTTGGTGTTCTTAAGATTTTCTCCAGATCTTTCAGGATTACTCGCCACGATACAAGGTCAAAGATAGCATGGTGGATTGTTATTGACAAGAATGATTTTCGATCGCAGTGAGAAAGTTGTGAGGCAACCACTGGTCCATCGCAGATGTCAAGCATTTCTTGCGCCTCCTCAGTCATGACCACAATTTCTTCCTGCTTTCGCACTTGCTGATATGTAAATCGGTGAGAACTCGAAATTTCGGGCGAGATTCTCTGCTTCCAGCAACCAGCTTCATCCCTGTTAAATCGGGTTCGTAGCATATCATGCCGTTCCACAATCAGGTCCAAAGCCATTCGCAGCTCAATCTGATCTATGATCTCATCTGAGACTAGTAAAAAGCTTTGGTTGAAGTGATTCTCACCGTAGGGAGCGGCTTCGAAGAACATTTTCTGTATCGGTGACAGGTTGAAGGGACTACCATCATCAGGGTCAGCCTCAAGCTCAACCACTGAAGTCTGCTTGACATGAGGGGCGATTTTCGCAATCGTCTTGAACCTAAGGATGTCATGGACATTAGTTGAAATTCCTTTCACCCGACACTGTGCCCGTATCTGCATTGCTGAGATTGAGTCGCCTCCGAGCGACATAAAAGTTTGGTCAGCGCCAATTCGGCTGACAGGAATATTTAAGACTTCTGACCAGACATCGACCAAAAGCCCCTCAATCGAACTCAATGTTCTTAATTGCACGTCGTCAGTAAGTATTGAAGGGTCAATCCCAGAGACCGCTTCTTCTTCAAGGGCTTCAACCCAGAGGGCAATTCCACTTCGATCGATTTTTCCAGACGCCAGCAACGGGAGCTGCCACACTGGAATGATAAGTGACGGACACATAAATGATGGCAAGCTCAGGGCTAGACGCTTCTGTATCGACAAAAGCGCCGGTTGAGCATTTGAAAGGCTAGCTCCTTGCAGGATGTTTGAGCCGGTCTTGTCGTCTGTGGCCACCGTATAGGCTGGTGTAAGCCGCACAACAGCCACTAAACGCTGTTTGTATAGGCCTGCTTTGGGTATCAAGACAAGTGAAGCCGCAGCTGTCATAGAGTTCTGAATACATTCCTCAATCTCGCCAAGCTCAACTCGCTGACCATTGATTTTAGTCTGTGTATCTTTACGAGCAACGAACTCGAGACTACCACTAGACCCCTGACGCACTAGATCTCCGGTCTTATAAGCTCGTTCTCCAGCCACTTGAACAAAGGAAGCTGCTGTCTTTTCCGGATCATTGAGGTATCCCCGGGCCAGGTTGCTTCCCATAATGAGCAACTCCCCCACCCCGCCTGACACCACTAGCTTGTTGTGGTCTTCAGGTTCAACTATGAGTGCCCGGCAGCCAATAGGACGGCCGATATTCGCATGGGAGTCTGGGAGGAGCTGGGAATTCACAGTCGCGGACACTGCCGTCTCGGTAGGTCCATATGCGCAGAGGAGATGAGGAACCGTTGACCACAATGACACATGACTTTTTTTGATAGGTTCTCCCACCAGTATCATCGTATCCAAAAGTGGCAAGTCTGCTGGTTTCAACAATGAAGCAACACTCGGTGTTAGAATGGCCAGACTGACGCGCGAGTTGTTCATAAAGGTTGCTAAATCATTCAATCGCGCTTCGGTACTCGGGATGCACACCACTCCTCCAAAAATCAAGGTAGTGAGTATCTCAACGAGGCATGCATCAAAAGTGTATGAGGCAAATTGCAAGACTCGTGAAGATGAACTGATTCTGTGAGCTGGCCCATGGGCAACGGCACATGAATAGAATGCCTTATGCTCAACAATGCAACCCTTGGGTAGGCCAGTGCTACCAGAGGTGAAGATTACATATGCAGCATTCTCTGGTGCCACTGCAGACCTATTACCGGTTTGGGTTGATAACCCCGTCGCAACAGAACCGTTGACAACGAGGACTTTGTTGACGAGTCCGCGACACAGTTCCTCATTCTGGGCAGATGATAGGATAACACTGGCTTTGGTTTGATTGATGATTTTCCGTAAGCGATCGATAGGGTACGTTGGATCCAATGGCACAAACGCAGCACCTGCTTTCAGGACGCCGAGAATTGCAACGATAGCCCATGCTGATTTGTCGAAGCAAAACGGTACTAGAGATTCTGGGCCGATGTCCAGCGAGGTCAATCTGCTGGCTAATTGGGAGGATAGATCTTCAAGCTCCTCATATGTCCATTTTGCATCCCATGCAGCTACGGCCTCGCTCTTTGGGCTCCGTCTGGAGCGACGTTCAATAGCCTTGTGGATACATAAAGTGTTATCCTCGAGTCTGTCTAGCCGACCAACCGAGACACTGGTGCAATCAAAGGCCTTGACATGGCCTTTCCCAGATCTCGTACAGTCAGCAACAATGGGGGAAGCGATACCATTGTTCATGTGGGCTAGCCTTGACCGATGGTTATGGGTTTTCTAAGTGAGAGGTATGTCTTAAACAAAACCCACTGTGATCTATCACAGGCCTTTGGATGGCTTTCAAGAGGATGAAGCTTTGTCCTGATACTTAATTCCTTTTTGGTCTTGACTTCGTTGTTATCGATATAATCACCTCGTTCCTGCTGTGCCCAGAAGCTTTTGCAACAGATGTATAAAGCGCTCGGAGTCGTTGTGAATACAGCTTTGGAGATCGCCGGGAGGACCGATATTGGCCGGGAATGAGCAGATACTCGAACTGATGACCAGGCTTGGCTTCATGCTAGCACAAACCTAGGTATCTGAACTGGACTATTCGATATGATATGATTTTCCGCGCACGCTGGATCAGGGGCAGAGAGATCTATCATCCAGCCAACCGAGTACTGGTGGATCCGCTGGCGCTCGGGTGCGATAGAATACGACCCAGCTCCATGAAATATGCCCCGAGGTCGTAACGTATGAATTTTACGGAGACGCACCATTGTTCGGTTCGTAATGATCGGTTTCGCCACAGCCTTGCCTATCTGGCACGAACGGCAGAGTCGTGCCAGCACAATAGGTTGTGGCACAGTGGAGCAACCTAAGACCGTACTACAAAT
>Ga0105239_10000974_pt1 | contig 40186 bp, 35 predicted proteins | sample KBSC44metaG_FD_92761 | JGI IMG/M metagenome (GOLD analysis project Ga0105239, IMG submission 92761) | Corn rhizosphere microbial communities from Kellogg Biological Station, Michigan, USA - KBS C4-4 metaG | ecosystem: Host-associated > Plants > Roots > Rhizosphere > Soil | place: Michigan, USA... | reverse complement strand
TTCATCGCCCGGCAGACGTCGTAGTCGTGACGATCGACAAGTGCGCCGAAGGCGGCCTACCCAGCCGGCTACATGGACCAGGGACGACAGCAACGGCAACAACATCTACGGTTTTCGATGCCACTTCGCGTCGGTTGTCGGACTCGGGGAACATCGGTTGGCATGAGTGACGCTAGTGCAGCATGAGTCGTCGGCGGCCCCCTCACTACCGCACCGGCGACTCTGACGATCCAGGGGATGCGAAGCCGGAGGCAGCACTCGCGCAGCCGACGCGACGTGCTTGGTTCACAAGTCACCAGGACGATGCGGCCTACCTGCCAGAGCACCAACGCTCCTCGGTTCTGGCTCAACCCGGTGACTGGCGCGTGTTCATCGAAGACCACGTCACGAATCCGACGCTCCACGGCTCCTTTGATGAGTTGCTCAAGCGGGCTGTTGAGCGAGGAGTGGAGGAGGTCTACGTGTGGTCGTCCGATGCGCGAGACTTCTTGCCGCTTGATCCCGACCGATGGCGTCAGCGGTAACTGCTAGGGCCACAATCGGCTGAGAACGCTCCTGGGCGAACCGGCAGGGGCCCCGAATCGGCCCTGAACCGTGCATCCGGGCCTGCAGATTCTCCTGGAGCCATTCTGAGCCGACTTTGGCTCATCGAGATGGACCAGCGGGTCAACCCCGGGAGGGGCCATCGTGTCTCCCGGCGTGTGAAACCCGCAGCCGGCGGGACCTTCGCACCTCGGCCACGATGTCCGTCGTGATCGTCAACGTAGGCTCAACACGGGCGGCCTTGTGTTACGGCTGTGAATGGCAACCGACGCAGGCACCGAACACTCGTTCTGCACTGCGCAGTCGCGGTGGCGCTGACCGTGGACGGCTTCGCGCTCTCGGACCACGCGCACGCCGGCGACGCGGCCGCTGCGACAGCTATCGACCGTGTTGTGATCAATTCACACACCGCCACCTTTGGCTCGAAGCTAAAGATCGGGCTGGCGTCGGGGGTCCCGCTCTCACAGGCTCGAACGATCGTTCGACACATCACTGATAGCACCGACGCCGGAAGCGTCAACAATGGCGTTCTCACCGTGCGTGCCCACGACTCGGTTGTGTCGACGATCTCCCAGGGGGCAGGACGCGCCCACCAGGGCGCGGCGGAAGAGCGTGGCTCTCTGACGAAGATGGCTGGCGGGGCCACGCCAGCCATCTTCGATACCCCACCTCCGGTGGGCAGTACGGGCTACCACAACATCCACTGCGACGTGGACAAGCTGTTCAGCGACAGTGATGGCAGCTTTGGCGTTCAACGCAAGTGCGGGTCAGGCAAGGCCCCTTGGCGCTACACGTTTTCGCCTGGGCTGGCCAGCATCTGCCGCGACCCTGTGACCGAACGTGGACTCGATTGGTGGGTCAACGCGCACCGAAAGCCTCGTCAGGCGCCGCATATCGTCCCGTGCGTCTACGTCTTCCATGGAACGTTCACGGTGGGCAAAGGCGACTACCTTTGGTACACCGATCGCTACCTCTTCCAGGTCCAGGTTGACCAGGAGACCGGAGATGCCGAGCTCGATATACACGGGGGACTGCGCTTCATCGGTCCCGCAGGCTGAGCCAGGGCTGCGATGCTGACCTGGGATGCGACATCTCTGCGGGTCAGGGTCGTTGAGCCCATCCTCGCCGTCATGCTCACTCCAGAGGAGGCGCGGAGCACTCGGGTCGAGATCAGACCCGGCGACGAGGAGGGATGGCTGATCTTGCGTCTGACCGTCGGACCCGCCGACGAGTTCGTCTCCTACCTGTACCAACCGCCGAGCATGACCGGGTGGTCACAGCGCGAGATAGGACAGAAGCTGGCCGACGAGCTCCACGACTTCATCGCAGAAAGCGCGTTCGGTTGGGGGCAGACGCGCGATGCGGATGAGCTGCTTCAAAGCTTCGAGGCGTGAGTGCTCGGCGCACGGCTTTGCGCGAGTGGGCGGGCAGGGCTGAGGTGTCGGACTTCTCCGGGTTCGACCGGAGTGGTTTGATCGCGTGAGCCGGTTGACGCTGGGGCCCGTTCACGCGGTGTCGGCGTGCGTCGCGCTCAGAGGGTGGCGCGGCGGGTCGCTCAAGAGTCTGGGCAGACTTGCGGGTCCAATCGGGTTGTTCATCTGGCCGGTGCCCCACGATCTTGATCCTCGGGAGAAGCTCGGTTGGTGTGTTCGGCGCGCGTTGGCAACGTGGGCGACGTGCTGGCCGTTTCTGCAGCGCGCGGTGGCGAGTTGCGCCGCTGCTCGGGCGCCCTGATCTGACCTCGTTGGGCGATCTCGTTGATTCGCGCTTGTGCGTAGGCGACGCGGTTGCGGTCTCGATCCATGCTTTCGGTCACCATGGAGTGTTCGAGGATGCCGGGGGCGAGGTGGAGACGGTTGCGTAGCCGTTCGAAGGCTGGTGGCCAGGTCTCGGCGCCGCGGGCTCCGAGGATGTGTGCCGCCCGCTCAATCATCTTCTGCCGGACGGCGGGGTCGGACCAGTGTCCTGCGGTGTGAAGCAGGTCGTCGACCATGGACTCCCCGAGCGGGCGTCGTGGACAACGATCAAGGCCCCTGGGTCATGAGTATCCCGAGCACCATCGCGGTCGGCCGCCCGGGTTGGTGCGGCTCCCGCGCCGCGGGCGGGCGAGGAAGTGGACGCGGTGGCGTCGAGGTTCGCTGCGTGCGAAGGCGAAGTGCTCGGTAGTGCGCGGCTCAGAGCGCCTCGCAGGATCTGCGCATCGTTTGGCGACGCGGGCGTCGACGGCATTGGTGATGGCCTCGTTCGCAGGGACTGAGCGCAAGGGCTTGTGCCTCAAAGCGTGCCCCAGGCCGGCTGAGCCTTGCCTGCGGGGGGCTCGCCGCTACTTGGCTCGTTCCCCAGGTCGGTCCAATTCTTCCTCTTGTCGAGGTCATCAAGTCTTGCGACACTCAAATACTGAATGTACTCATGTGCCGGCTTGATCATCATCCAATAGAAGACTAATTTCTTCGAATTTGGACTAAAGCTAGCGCCCTGGAAAGTCTGTCCCTCAAATTCGTGTGGCTTGTGGTCGACGTTCAAATCCCAGATAGAGAGATGCCCCCAATCATCGTCCGGACTGTCCTTGCGCTGCAACAAGAGGCCTTGGTCCGACCAATCAGGGAGGTCATATGAACCCAGTCGCCAATTCCTGGAGATCTCGATTGCATGACCGGGGCCGTGAATCGACTTCAGCCACCACAGCGCCAGCCAAGGGTTATCTGTCGCCACGTGACCGCGCTTGACTCCCTGGTATTGCTGGACATACACGATTCCATCCTGGCCATTCGTGTGGGTCCAAGTCATAAATCCATTGAGAGTACCTCCAACGCCTATGGTGTTATCAAGAGTTCCATTGTCGCGGTAGATAAAGATGGTCGGAAAGGCAGAATCGGGATTTTCCATGCAGGACATCGCGACAAGTTTGCCAGAGTAGCTCCAGGCGGGGCGACCCTGCACGTACCTACATTTTCCGCTGTCATCCTTAACGAATGGGTGAGGATTGTTGCCATCGACATCCGCAATCCATAGAACCGAATACGCGCTGTCCGGGGTTGGCTTGCGGGTGAAGAGAACATGCCGGCGGTCGGGAGATATTGTAGGCCTCATGCCGTCTTTTAATAGGATGGTCTCCTGCTGCGCACTGCTATTCGCGTTCACTATCATAAGATCCGACCGCTCAACGGGATCCTTCGGATCCTTTTGGACGACAATCATCTTGTTCGTTGGCAGCTGAGATGTCGGGCCATGAGGCGGTGCGGATGGCGGGCCGTCGCCGCCCTGCAACCACACGACGCTGACTGTGATGATGATTCCTAGAACGGCGACTGCGACCGTGGCGACGACTGCCCATGAAGGCAACTGAGTGCCTCCGGGGAGTGACACGCGGGGGTCAGCCCGCCGCAGAGACCCTGACTCATGGGTCTTCAACCTCGTTTTCGGCTTGGTGCGCGTGTAGCTAGCGCTCGGCTTCGCTTCCTCGACGGGCTTCCTCTCGCCGGGGTGTGGCGCTTCCTCAACGGGATGCGCCGGTTCCGCTGCGACCGGTGGGCCTGGCGGGGGCACGGGCGGGTGCGGGCTCGCAGGCAACGTGGCCGGCACGCTCGTTACCCCGGGTGTGTCGACCGGCATGTCCTCGAGTGCGCCGGCGGCGGCAATCGCGACGGTGCGGCTGTCGTCGTCGACGAGCTGCTGCAGGGCGATCCGAGCCGCGAGTGAGAGTCCTGCGTGAGTGCCGGTGAGTAGACGCCCGAGTTCATGCACGGCAACGGTGCGCACCGACGGCAGTGAGCTCACAATCGCCTCGCGAAGCTCGTCGGGCAGGGGGGAGGGAGTGGTCACGGGCCGGCCTCTGCGGGCGATGACCAGCTCGCCCTCGACCCCGAAGGTCCACTTGCCCGGTGTCTGGTGCGGCGTGGTGGCCCGGACCTTGTCGTAGACGTAGTCATAAAGCTCGTCGAGCGCGACCCATCCATCCTGGTTGCGGTCGGCATCGCCGGTCTCCAGGCCGGTCACCAGCGCGCTGGTGAAGATCGAAGGGGAGACGTCGGTAACGTCGGTGAGAACCTCGCCCTCGAATGCGTACTCGACCGCGTTGGAGGCGGTGACTACGGCGCGACCGCGGCCCCCGAACCGAGACTCGATGTCCACCCCAGGGTTGGCGCGGTGCACCATGCCACGTTCGAACGCACCGGCATAACAGCAGTCGAGGAGGAGCACCACGCGGCGTGATCGGCTGCGCGCCATCCGGCTGTTGACGAAGTCCGCCGACACCGCGGTCGCCCCCAGACGTCCCATGCGCGTGTCGGTCATGGCGAAGTACAGGTCGCCGTTCTCGTCCTTGACGCCGTGGCAGGAGAAGTGGACCAGCAGCAGGTCGTCTGTGGTGCGGTCGGCGAAGAAGTCCTCGACTATCAGGTTGACCTCATGAGCGGGTCTGTTGACGACCGTGGTCACCTCGAAACCGCCAATGTGTTGATCACCCAGGACCCGTGCCAGGGCTCCGGCGTCGGCACTCGGAGCCCGCAACTGGCCAAACGCAGGATCGTCGTAGGTGTCGCTGGCGACAATTAGCGCACTTCGGGCTTTTGCGCCCATCACGAGCTCCGCGTCTCGGGTGTGACCCTGGTGACATGCCGCCCTTCGGTCCTTCGGGTACGCACGCCGCCCGCCCCGGCCATTCGGCCAAGCCGTGTGAAGGCTGGGTCGCGGAAAACCCCGGCAAGGCCCCGCGCGTCCTTGGCCAGCGCATAGCGCCGCGTCAACGTCGCTTCCCTGAAGTCGTCCGTTGCGACAATGAGGGCCTTCGTACGCCAGTCATGGCGCCTCCCCGCAAAGGTGTCCCAGAACCCACGGTCCTCGCCTCAGGAGCGAGGTGTCAACACGGAATCAGGCTGGAGATGCCGACGTAACGACCATGGCCCATCGACCGCCGCATGCAACGGGCCGGGCCCCCTAGCCTGAAGGCCAGGATCAGGTCGCCTGATGGACGTGGCTCCGCTCGGGACATCGCTAGGCGATGCCGTTCGGGCGTGCTATCTGGGCGAAAGGGGCTACGCAGAGCCTGCCGTTCGAGGCGAGGGCCGAAAGAAGTACGGCCCTGGCGCCAACGGGCCTCGGCCGCGCGGACTGTAAATCCGTCGGCTTATGCCTACCCAGGTTCGAATCCTGGATCTGCCACCCCTGGGACCCCCGGCGATCCGCCCGGGGGTCTCGTCGTCGGAGGCACCGACCGGGGTCAGCGTGGGGGCAGGTCCTCGGGGGTCGTGAGGCCGTGCGCGACGATCTCGTCGAAGCGATGGCGGGTCTCGACCCGCGGGGACAGCCGCTCGGCGAGCGTGGGGACGAAGCCCGGTCCCGTCCAGCCCCGCAGCAGCGGGGAGGTCAGCAGGACGAGGCCGGCGACCAGGAACGTCCAGGGGCCGATCGCCTCGGCCAGGCCGACCACGGTCAGGACCGCCACCGCCGAGGTGGGCGCGATCCGGAGCACCACACGCCGGAGGCCGTGACCCAGGTCCGTGAGCAGGCTCCAGGCGACCGGCGCGAAGGTGATCTCGAGGACGGCGAGGGCGAGCAGGAGCGGCCATGGACCCATCCACACGTACGCCGCGAGCAGCCCCGCACCGGTGGCCAGGCCGGCCGCGGCGGGCCAGCCGACGTCGTACCAGGGATGCCGGGGGACGCGGGTCACAGGTCGAGACTGCGCGTGCCAGCGCCGGTGCGGCAGGGCCAGCCGTCCGGGCCCCGTGGGACGAACGTCCCGACGATGGGGGCCGATGGCCGGATGCGTCTGGACGTTGCTGCCGTCACCCTGGCACCGTGCGAGACCCCGGCGGCATCATCGTGGTCGGGGTGGACGGCAGCATCGGCGCCGCGGCCGCGCTCGACTTCGCGCTCGCCGAGGGCGTGAAGCGGGGGTGCACGGTCGAGGTCGTGACGGCCTGGCTCAGGAGTGGGCATCTGGAGGGCACCGCGGACTCCGACGACCTGGCCGTCGGTCGGGCGCGGGTCCACGCCATGCAGGGAGAGGTCGTGGCCCGCTGCCTGGAGGCGCAGGTGGAGGTCCCTGACCTGGTTCGCGTCGTCGTGCACGACTACGCGGGGCGGGTGCTCGCGTCGCGGGCCGAGCGGGCGCTGATGGTGGTGGTCGGCAGCGGCAACCCGAGCAGCGCGAGCCCACAGGTGCTGGGGTCGGTCGCGGAGTACTGCGTGCGCCACGCACCGGTGCCGGTCGTCATCGTCCCAGCTCCGGCGCGCCTCGAGCGCCGCGCAGCGGCGGGCGCCGAGGGCGCCTGAGCCCGGCGGCGGACGCCGTATCGGGCCGCACACCGAGGACTATGGTCAGGGGGTGTCGGATCGGCGGGACGTCGCGGAGTACCAGCTGCGTGCGCTGCTCGACGCGAACCGCTCCATCGTCGCGGACCTCGACCTGGCGCTGGTGCTGCATCGCATCGTCGAGTCCGCGATCGCCCTCGTCGGGGCTCGGTACGGCGCACTGGCCGTCGTCGGCGAGGACGGCGCGCTGGAGGAGTTCGTCCACGTCGGCATGGACGACGCGTCCGTCGCGGCCATCGGCCACCTCCCGGACGGCAGGAGCCTGCTCGGGCTGGTGATCGAGGAGCAGCGGTCGATCCGCGTCGACGACCTGACGGAGCATCCCGGCTCGGGGGGCTTTCCGCCGGGACATCCGCCGATGCGCGCGTTCCTCGGCGTACCGGTGCGCGTGCGCGGCGAGGCGTACGGCAACCTCTACCTCGGCCGCGGCGGCGTCGAGCCGTTCACCGCGCAGGACGAGGACCTCGTCCACGCACTCGCGGCGGCGGCCGGCGTCGCGATCGAGAACGCGCGGCTGTTCGAGGAGGCCCGGCTTCGCCAGGAGTGGCTGGCGGCCTCCACCGACGTAACCCGGCGCGTGCTCGCCGGCGACGAGGGGGCGCTCCGTCTGATCGCCGGTCGTGTGCAGGCGCTCGCCGACGCCGAGCTCACCACCGTCGTCCTCCCGGTCGACGGCGAGCTGCTGGTGGCGGTGGCCGAGGGCCGCGACGCCGCCGGGATCGAGGGGGCGCGGTACGCCGCGTCCGGCACCCTGAGCGAGCTCGTCATCCAGACCGGGAGGCCGGTGCGGCTGGCGGACGCCGAGCACACCGACGCCGTCGACGGCCGCACCATCTATCTCAGCGGTCAGGTGCCGGTCGGGCCGGTGATGGTGCTGCCCCTGCTCGGGCGCGAAGACGTGCGCGGCACGTTGGTCGTGATGCGCGGCCGGCAGCGCCAGCCCTTCGCACCGGCGGACGCCGAGATGGCCACGACGTTCGCCAACCATGCGGCGGTCGCGCTGGAGCTCGCCGAGTCGCGCCGCGACCAGCAACGGGTCCTGCTCCTCGAGGACCGTGCCCGGATCGCCCGCGACCTCCACGACCACGTGATCCAACAGGTGTTCGCGGCCGGGCTGGTCCTCCAGGCGACCGCCTCCGGGCTCCACGACCGGGCGGCCCTCACTGCCCTCCAGGAGGTCGTGAGCAAGCTCGACGACGCGATCAGGCAGATCCGGGTCTCGATCTTCCAGCTCCAGCCGCCGGTGCCCGGCGGACTGCGCGCCGCCGTGATGGACGTCGTGGCGGAGGTGCAGCCGGGGCTCGCGGTCTCCCCGCGGGTCGACCTCGACGGGCCGTTGGACTCGGTGGCGACCTCCGACCTGGTCGGCGACGTCACCGCGGTGGTCCGCGAGGGGCTGGTCAACGTCGCCCGCCACTCGTCCGCCGCGAACGTGCAGCTGAGCATCCATGCCACCACCGCGCGCCTGACCGTCACCATCAGCGACGACGGGGTCGGCGTCGGCGACGTCGGACGCCGCAGCGGGCTCGACAACCTGCGTGAACGCGCCGAGAGCCGGAACGGCTCGATGGTGATCGCCGAGGTTCCCGACCTCGGCGGGACCACGCTGGTCTGGACGGTCCCGATCGCCTGAGCGGCCTCGTCGTCCGAGATGATGGCGCCGTGCCCGAGCAGATCCACGAGATCGGCAAGCGCCGGGCGTGGGTCATCTGGCTGGTCGGGCTGTCGGTCTACATCCTGGCCATCTTCAACCGCAGCTCGCTCGGCGTCGCAGGGCTGCTCGCCACCTCACGCTTCGGGATCTCCGCCACCCAGCTGTCGTTCTTCACCGTGCTGCAGCTGGTCGTGTACGCCGGGCTGCAGGTGCCGATCGGGGTGCTCCTCGATCGGTACGGCTCACGGGTCCTGCTGCTGAGCGGGCTCGCCCTGATGACGGTCGGGCAGCTGGCGTTCGCGTTCGCCACCTCCTTCCCGGTCGCCGTGTTGGCGCGGGCGCTGGTCGGGGCCGGCGACGCCACGATCTTCGTCAGCGTGATCCGGTTGGTCACCGTCTGGTTCCTGGTCCGCCAGGCGCCGCTGGTCACCCAGCTCACCGGCCAGGTCGGCCAGCTCGGTGCGATCGCGGCGGCCGCGCCGCTGTCGCTGGCGCTGACCCATCTCGGCTGGACGAGGACGTTCGCGCTGGCGTCGACGCTGGGTGTGGTCGCGATGGTCGTCGTCGCACTGCTGGTCACGGACTCGCCGTACGCTCGCCAGGGGGTCGCGCGGGTCAAGATGCGGGCGCTCGCCCGGACCCTGCGACTGGTCTGGGGGAACCCGGGAACCAGGCTCGGGATGTGGTCGCACTTCACCTCGCAGTTCAGCGCCACGGTCTTCACGCTGCTGTGGGGCTTCCCGTTCCTGGTACGTGGCGAGGGCCTGTCGTCCGACGCCGCGAGCACGCTGCTGATGGTGATGACCGGGTGGATCATCGTCAGCGGCCTGGTGCTCGGCACCCTGGTCGCGCGCTACCCGTTCTACCGGTCGTGGATGGTCCTCACCATCGTCGCGGCGATGGCGTTCGGCTGGGCGGTCGTGCTGGCCCGCCCGACGCCGGCGCCGCTGTGGATGCTGGGCGTGCTGGTCTGCCTGATGGCGACCGGAGGTCCCGCCTCGATGGTCGGCTTCGACATGGCTCGGACCTTCATCCCGGTCGAGGCCTCCGGACGCGCCAACGGCTTCGTCAACATCGGGGGCTTCTCCGCGAGCCTGCTCACGATGGCGCTGATCGGCATCCTGCTCGACTGGCACAGCGGCGGCGGTGGCGCCGACACCTACGACCTCGCCGACTTCCGGGTGGCGATGTCGGTGCAGTTCGTCTTCTGGGGGGTCGGCGCCGTCCAGATCCTCCGCTATCGGCACAAGGCCATCAGCCACCTGCGCCGGCTGCACCCCGGCGTCGTGGAGGCGATGAAGCGCGGGGAGGCCATCGCCCACCTCGGCTTCCATGAGCGTGAGGGTGTCTAGGCCTCGGACGCGTCAGGAGGCGAGCACCTCGGCCTCCATGGCCGCGACGTACTCCCTCTTGATCCGGCGCCAGGCCTCGTCGCTCATCGAGCGTCGCCAGTACGGCGAGCAGGACAGGTCGCGCCGGTTCAGCCCGCGCTCCTGCAGCAGATGACGGCGTACGACGCGGATCTCGTCGGCCTCGCCGTGCACGAACCCGAACGGCGTGCCGTCGCCGAAGTCGAGTGCCTCCACCGCGGCCAGCAGGAGGGACCCGTCGCGTCCGTCGCCCTTGCGGTGCAGCCACTCGAGGTCGAGGTCGGCAGGGCTGCTCAGGTCGACCTGGTACGCCGGACCGTTGCAGACGACCCGGACGACCGCCCGCTCTCCGGGCCCCAGCGCATCGAGGGACGCGGCGATGGCCGGCAGTGCGGACTCGTCGCCGACGAGGAGATGCCAGTCAGCGGCCGGTGTCGGACGGTAGCCGCCGTTCGGCCCCTCGAAGACCAGGACGTCACCGGGCTGGGCGGCGAGCGCCCAGCGGGACGCCACCCCCTCGTCGGCGTGGACGACGAAGTCGAGGACGAGTCGGTGCGCCGCGGCGTCCCAGGACCGCACCGTGTAGCGGCGCCGGGCGGGCCACTCGTCCTGGGGAGTGGTCTCGCGCACCGCTCTCGGGTCGAACACCTCGTCGTACGACGCGGCGGCCGGGCGGAACGCGACATTGACGTACGCGTCGGTCGCGTCGGGCATCGCGAGGTGCTCGAGGTCGCCATCGCCGAGGACGACGCGCACCATCCCGGGCGTCAGCCGCTCGGTGCTCCTCACGCGTCCGTGCACGTCGTACCACCCCACCTCGAAGGACTTAGGTGAGCCTAACTCGGTGGCGGGCCACGGCCGAATCGTCAGACCGCCGTGCCCTGGTTGAACTCCGAGTCCTTGCGGCTGAACATGTCGAGCCGCTCCGCGGGGCTCAGCGCCTCCACCAGCGGCGCGACGTCCCCGCCGAAGCCGCTCACCTCCGGCGCCTCGGGCACCGGGACGATGGTGTGCACGAGGCGGTCCGGATACACGTGCACGGTGTTGACCGACGTATGGCCGTCGACCGCGGAGATGAACCGGTCCAGCGGTGCCGGGTCGGACAGGTAGCAGGTCGCGGCGGCCACCGAGACCGGGACTCCGGCGAAGGTCGAGTGCGACGTGAAGTGGTAGTGCCCACCGAGGATCGCGCGGACGTCGCTGCCCTCGACCACCATCGCGAGCCGATCGGTGTCGAGCAGCTCGATCACCTCCGCGACCGGACACATCGGCGAGGGGACGGGTGGGTGGTGCAGGGCCAGCAGCGTGCCGTGCTCGGCCGGGGTGGCCAGCACGTCACGCAGCCAGGCCAGCTGCTCGTCGCTGACCTCGCCGTGGTGCCACCCGGGCACGCTGGTGTCGAGGCTGACGATCCGCAGCCCGGCCGTGTCGTACACCCGGTCCTGCGGCGCGTCGGACTCCTCGCCGAACAGCTCGCGCGAGTAGGCCGCGCGCTCGTCGTGGTTGCCCATGCACCAGATCACCTGCGCGCCGATGCGCTCGGCCACCGGCTCGACCAGCTCGCGCAGTCGTCGGTACGCCGCCGGCTCGCCGAGGTCCGCGAGATCGCCGGTGAACACCAGCGCCTGCGGAGGCGGGTCGATCCGGGTGACCCGCTCCAGGGCCCGGGCGAGGTTCGCGACGGTGTCGATCGCGTCGTACTGCCGGGCGTCGCCGGCGAGCAGGTGGGTGTCGCTGATGTGCGCGACCACGTGGGTCGGTGGCGCGAGCTGGCCGTACTGGATCACGACCCGAAGGCTACGGAAATCGGCTACGTCGTCACACCCGCGCGGCCTCGATCCGGCCGGTGACCTCGCCGAGGGTGATCCGGCCGCCCCCGGTGCCGGGTGCCGCATAGCGCAGCGTCACCTCATCGCCGTCCTCGAGGAACGTGTGGCCGCCGGCGAACGGCTCCTTCCCGCCCCAGCTCAGCTCGAGGAACGATCCACGGGTGTCCGGCTCCGGGCCGCTGATCGTGCCGGAGGCGAACAGGTCGCCGGTGCGCGTGCTGGCGCCGTTCACGGTGAGGTGGGCGAGCATCTGGGCCGGCGACCAGTACATCGTCCGGTAGGGCGGGCGGCTCACCACCTCGCCGTTGAGCACGACCTCGACCTCGATGTCGAGCGCGTCGCCGCCCGCGAGGTAGGGGAGAGGCACGGGGTCCTGAGCCGGCAGGTCGCAGCGCGCGGCGGCCAGGGCCGCCAGCGGGGTGACCCAGGCGCTCACCGAGGTGGCGAAGGACTTGCCCAGGAAGGGGCCGAGCGGCACGTACTCCCAGGCCTGGATGTCGCGGGCGCTCCAGTCGTTGAGGCCGACCACGCCGAAGACGTGCTGCGCGAAGTCCTCGACCGGGACCCGGCTCCCGAGCTCCGTCCCGACACCGACCACGAATCCGAGCTCGGCCTCGATGTCCAGGCGCAGGCTGGGTCCGTACGTCGGGGACTGCTCCGCCGGCGACTTCCGCTGACCGCAGGGCCGCACGACCGGGGTCCCGCTGACGACGACGGTGCCGCTGCGGCCGTGGTAGCCGACCGGCAGGTGCCTCCAGTTGGGCAGCAGCGGCTCCTGGTCGGGCCGGAAGATCCGGCCGACGTTGGAGGCGTGGTCCAGCGAGGCGTAGAAGTCGACATAGTCGCCGACCTCGAACGGCAGCAGCAGCGAGGCCGCGTCGAGGGGGAGGGCGGGCAGTGCCTCCGACTCCACCAGCTCGGTGATCTGTGCCCGGGTCTCGGCCCACGCGTCGGGACCGAGCGCCATGAAGGGGTTGAGGGACGGTCGGTCCAGCTCCGGCCGCACGGTCGCGACGTCGACGACCTTGTCGCCGTACCGGACCCCGACGCGCGGCGCCGACCCCTCGGTGACGAACACGCCGTACGGAAGGTGATCGAGCCCGAACCCGTCACTCATGCGGAGCCTCCACCAGGCCGAGCCCGACCAGCTCGTCGAGCGGCTCGGTGACGCTGCACGAGCCGTACGACGTGAACCAGCGCCGTGCTCCCTCGAGGTCGCTCTGCCGCGCCATCGCGACCAGGTCGTTGGCGTAGTGGTCGTCGAGCACCTGCACGACCTCGTCGCGGGTGCCGCCGTCGAAGGCGACGCGCGTGGCCAGCAGGACGTTGAGGAAGCCGAGATGCTCGAAGCCGGTGTCGTGGTCGCGGTGGCGGATCGCGTGGTGGAGCCCGGCCGTGCACTTGTACGACGTCTCGCGGTCGAGGGCGGCGTCGATCCAGGCCGCGACGGTCGCCGCCGACGGGAACAGGTGGGCCTCGACGCCCCCGGTGCGGAACTTCAGGTGGTGCTCGGCCTCGGCTACGACGTCCGCGGCCGACAGCCAGTCCGGGGTGGGCTCCGCCTGCGGCAGCTCGACGTACACCTGCGCGTCCGCCAGGTCACCGTCGGCACGCGCCGCGTCGACGGCGGCGGTGATCCGGCGGACGTTGCCGGCCAGGTCGTCCAGGTCGCGCACCGCCGCCTCGAGCCCCACGAGCCGGTGTCCCCGCCTGGTGGCGAGCGCAGCGACGCCGGCCACGGCGCCGGCGCCGCCGGTCAGCACCACCGAGACCGGGACGTCGACGGGAACCTCCGGGAGCACCGTGTCGGTGACGACCAGCGGGCCGACCAGGTCGGCGTACCACTCGTCTCGCCGGCCCTGGTACGCCGCGACAGCATCGGGCAGCGGGGCGTCACCGGGAGGGAAGATCGCGGCGTCATCGACCAGTCCGAACCAGGCGGCGGGGACGGGACTCACGGGCCCAGCCAACCACAGCGCACCGGTCAGGAGTCAGACGAGTGCGGCCCGTCCTCGCTTGCCGAGCTGGGCGGCGATGATCGCGCGCTGGATCTCGCTGGCACCCTCCCAGATGCGCTCCACGCGCAGCTCCCGGAAGAACCGCTCCGCGACGTTCTCGCGCATGTAGCCCCGTCCGCCGAAGATCTGCACGGCGCGGTCGGCGACCCGGTTCGCCATCTCGCTGACGTAGAGCTTCACCATCGAGCACTGCGCGTGCGCGACCTTCGGGTCGGCTCCGGCGTCGAGCGAGCGGGCCACCTCGTAGACCATGGTGCGGGCGGCGAAGAGCTCGGTGAGGCTGTCGGCGAGCATGCCCTGCACCAGCTGCTTGTCGGCGAGGTACTCGTCGCCGATCCGGCGCTGGGTCGCGAAGGCCTGCATCTCGTCGACCAGTCGCTCGGCCGCGCCCAGGCAGCGGGCGCCGATCATCAGCCGTTCGTAGCGGAACCACTCGTAGACGAAGGACATCCCGTCGTCCTCCGACCCGATCAGGTGGGTGGCCGGCACGCGGACGCCGTCGAAGGCCACGATCGGGTGGTGGTGGGCGATGGTGTGCGTGTAGTCGGGCGTCCGGACCACCCGTACCCCCGGGGTGTCCTTGTCCAGCACGAACATCGCCTGCTCGCCGGCATGGGCGCCCGTGGTGAGCACACCCTGGAAGAACACGTAGTCGGCCTGGTTGAACGACGTCACGTGCCACTTCTCGCCGTTCAGGACGTACGCGTCGCCGTCCCGGGTCGCGGTCGCCCGGAGATCGGAGACGTCTGAGCCCGCGAACTCCTCGGTGATCGCGTAGCACTCCTCGCGGCGGCCCTCGATGGTCGGGACCAGGTAGATCTCGCGCTGGTGGTCGTTGGCCACGGCGGGCCACCAGCCCGGTGGCGTGGTCAGGCACCAGGCGAGCGCGTTGGTGACGCGACCGCCCTGCTCCTGGACGAGCACCTGCTGGAGCGTCGTGCAGCCGCGGCCCCCGAGCTCGACCGGGATGTTGGTCGCGGTGAGACCGAGCTCCACGGCGCGGGCCTCGAGGCGCCGGCGCACGTCCGCGGGCAGCTCGCCGCCATGCTCCTCGGCGTACTGCTCATGGGGGATCAGCTCGTCGGAGAAGCCGCGGGCGCGGGCCTGGAGCTCGAGGTCCTCCGGCGTGAGTCCGTACACGTGCCATCTCCGATCGGTGGTCGAGTCGGGAGCCAGGATTGACTGACTGTTCAGTCTATGTCAGCGTGGCGCCCGTGACCACCGTGCCGCGGACCGCCGATGTCGTGGTGGTCGGCGGCGGGACGATCGGCGCCTGGGCCGCCTGGTTCCTGCGTCGGTCCGGGCTGGGCGGGGTCGTGCTCCTCGAGCGGGACACCCTCGGCCAGGGCGCGAGCTCCCGCGCCGCCGGCATGGTCCGGGCACAGGGCGGCACGGAGGCAGCGGTCCGGCTCGGCCTGTTCAGCCGTGAGTTCTACGCCGGGCAGCAGGAGGTGCTCGGCATCGACTCCGGGTTCGTCGCGCAGGGTTACTTCATGCCGTGCTTCACCGAGGCGGAGGTCGACCAGGCCCACCGGCGGATCGCGATGCAGCAGGGTCTCGGGCTCGACGTCCGGTGGGTCGACTCCCATGAGATGGATGAGCTGAACCCGTCGATGGCGCCCGGGCAGACGCTCGGGTCGTCGTACGCCGCCGGCGACGGATACCTCGACCCACCGCGCAACGTCCTGGCGTACACCGCGGCCGTGCTCGGGGCGGGCGTGCGCGTGTGCGAGAGGACGGCGTTCACCGGGCTGCTGGTGGAGGGGGGCCGTGTCGTCGGCGTTCGCACGTCGGCCGGCGACGTGGCCACCTCCCGGGTGGTGCTGACCGGCGGGCCGACCCTGGCCGCGGTCGGGTCCGCCGCCGGAGTGCGGATCCCGGCCGGGGGCGTCCGCCACCAGGTCGTCGTCACCGAGGCGCATCCCGACTTCGCGCCCTCGCTGCTGCCGATGGTGTTCGACGTGGCGTCGGGCATCTACTGGCGGCCGTGCGAGGGCGGCGTCCTGTGGGGGATGAGCAACCCCGAGGAGGCGCCGGGCGAGGCGACGGAGTTCGACACGTCGTACTTCGAGGTGATGCGCGCGCGGATGGCGGGCCTGGTGCCGACCACGGGGAAGGTCGGGCTCCGCAAGACCTGGGCGGCCACCATCGACTACACGCCCGACCATCTGCCCATCCTCGGACCCGCCATCGGCGGCGACGGCCCGATCGAGGGCGTCTTCGTCGCCGCCGCCGGTGGCCACGGGATGATGTGGGGTCCCGGCGTCGCGAAGGCGGTCGCCGATCTCGTCGTCTCCGGGCGGACCGACGTCGTCGACGTCGCCGACCTCGGGCTCGACCGCTTCGACGAGCACGGTCGGAGCCGCCTCGACCCCGACCCGATCGCCCTCCCGTTCCCCCACACCTCGTGACGGAAGCCCGGCGAGGTCATGCAGAGGGTGGCAGGACGAGCGCGTCGACGACGACGGCGGAGTGGGGGCCGACCATGACCGGGTTGAGGTCCACCCCGGCCAGATGGTCACCGAGCTCGACCGCGACCTGTCCCAGTGCCACCAGGGCGTCGGCGAGCGCGCCGGTGTCTGCCGGGGCGGAGCCGCGGTACCCGTCGAGCAGGGCCGACACGCGAAGCCGGGCGATCATCGCCAGGGCGGTCTCCCGGTCCAGCGGCGGCAGGGCGACGGCCCGGTCGGCGACCAGCTCGACCAGGACGCCTCCGGCCGCCACCATCACCAGTGGCCCGAGCAGCGGGTCGCGGACGACGCCGAGCGCGACCTCGACCCCGGCCGCCTGGCGTTGGACGACGACCCGCGGACCGTGCCGCCCGGCCAGCTCGGCGTACGCCGCGGCCACCGCCGTCGCGTCGACGAGCCCGAGCCGGACCCCGTCGGACTCGGTCTTGTGGTGCACCTCGGCGGCGTCGCTCTTGAGCACCACGGGATAGCCCAGCAGCTCCGCGGCCGCCACCGCGTCCGTCCCGGACCCGACACTCTCCCCGGGCACGACCGGCAGGCCGTAGTCGGCCAGCAGCTCCGACCACTCGGTCGTCGCCAGCTCGGTCCCCGAGTCGAGTCGCCCGGCCCACCGCGTTGCGCGCTCGCCGTTCACGGCGACCGTCGGGCGCGGGCGGGGAGGCTCGGCCATCAGGTGCCCCAGCGCGCGCAGTCCGGACGCCGTGCCCTCGAGCACGGGGATGCCCGATGCGCGCAGACGTGCCGCGATCACCGGGTCGACCGCGGAGCTCACGTGGCCGACCACGGCGAGCGGCTTGTCGGTGCGGCTCACCAGGTTCTCGAGCACGACCGCGAAGCCGTCGTCGCCGTCGTACTCCTCGACCAGGTCGACCGCGAGCGCGACGGCCCCTGTGTCGGGGTCGTCGGCCAACGCACTCAGGCACTCGGTGAAGAGCTCGACGGTCTCGGTACCACGACCCCAGACGTCCAGCGGGTTCATCGGGACCAGGCCCGGGTCGAGCACGGCCGCCAGCCGCGTCAGCGTCGGCTCCGCCAGCGTGGCGAAGCGGACGCCGAGCCGCTCGGCCACGTCGGCCACGAGCACGCGCTCGGCGCCCGAGTCGTGCGCCGTCGCGATCCCGCGCCCGGTGCCGGGCACGTGACGTCGGCCGATCGAGAACATCTCGAGGCTGTCGGTGAGGTCGTCCAGATCGCTGCAGCGGTGCACGCCGTACGCCGTGAACAGCGCCTCCCAGGCCGCATCCGAGCCGGCGATCGCACCGGAGTGGGCGTCGACCAGGGCCTGGCCGCGCACCGACGTGCCGACCGTGAGGGCGCAGACCGGGATGTCCCGCTGCGCGGCCTCCGCGAGCGCGGCCTCGAACCGTGGGGCGTCGCGCATCGTCTCCAGCACCAGCCCGACCACCCCGGTCTCGGGCAGCGTCAACAGGTACTCCAGGTAGTCGGCGGTGGTCGTGACCAGCTCCTGCCCGGACGAGACCGCCAGCGTGAAGCCCAGGGGTCGCCGGGTGCGGAGCAACGCCGAGAACACCGATCCGGAGTGGGTGACCAGGCCGATCGGTCCGGCCGGCAGCGGATCGCGCTCGAGGTAGCCGATGGCCCGGACGCCGGTGGTCGTGTCGATGAAGCCCATGCATCCGCCGCCGACCAGCGCCATGTCGCCGGCCGCGGCGACCACGTCGTCCCTGACCCCGTGCCCGGGCCCGAACACCACTGCCCCGGCGTCACCGCGCTCGGAAGCGATCGCGAGCGTCGGCGCGAGCGCCTTGTCCGGCACGCCGAGCAGCACCAGGTCGACCGGCTCCGGCACGTCCGCCAAGGACGGCACGCAGGGTCGCCCGAACGCGGAGCTGCGGGTGGGATGAACCAGGTGCACGCGCTCGATCCCGGGACTGCGCAACGCCTCCGTCGTCAGTCGCCACCCGAAGGAACCCGCCCGGTCGCCGGCCCCGACGACGGCCACCGACCGCGCCGACAGCATCGCTCGAAGCCGGTCCGCGGAGCTGCTCATGCCTCCCCGTTCCTCGAGCGGTCCTGACTGACTGTTCAGTCTACGATCGTGCTAGCGTGCCGCACAAGGAGCTCGTGGTCCGGACCAGGCCCGGGGAGGTGGGATGGCTGCACGAGAGCACGGGGACGCGGTCGCCGACGTACGCCGTGACCAGATGCTGGCCGCCGCTTCCACGCTGATCGCCCAGCGCGGCTTCAACGACACCAGGATCGCGGACGTCGCCAAGCGGGTCGGGGCGAGTCCCGCGCTCGTCATCTACTACTTCGGCACCAAGGACAGCCTCCTCACCGAGGCCCTGCGCTGGTCCGAGCGCTCGTTCTACGCCGCCACCGAGGAGATGCTCCGGTCCACCGAGAAGCTCCGCGACCGGCTCGAGACCCTCGTCGAGTGGACCCTGGTCGCCGACAAGCAGGAGGCGCTCACCGGCGACTGGGGCCTGTGGTTCGACCTGTGGGCCCAGGCGTTCCGTCACCCCGAGGTCAAGAAGGACCGCGCCGAGCTCGACGCGCAGTGGCGCGACCTGATCGCCCGCCTCGTCCAGGAGGGCATCGACGCCGGCGAGATCGAACCGCTGGACGTGCAGACCTTCGCGATCATGTGGGGCTCGCTGCTCGACGGCCTGGTCGTCCAGGTCGCCCTCGACGACCCGGTCGTCGACTCCCGGCGCGCACGCCAGGTGGCCCTCGACGTCGCGGCCAAGGAGCTGGGGCTGCCGTCGCGACCCCGGGTCCGGAGCGCCAAGCGGTCCTGACCGTCCTCCCCCGCCACGTGGTCCGTGGAGGTCTGGCGACGGCACCGCCATCTCCCTAGGCTCAGGGGTGGACGCAGGACCACCTCAGCCGAGATGGCCTGCGTGACAGGAGGCCATGACGTGTTCATCCAAGTCATCCACGGAACCTGCACCCGTCAGGACGAGCTGCGAGCGGTCGGTGAGTCGTGGCGGGAAGAGCTCGGTGAGGGGGCGACCGGCTGGCTCGGCGGCACGTTCGGCTTCACCGACGACAACGACTTCCTCGCGATCGTGCGGTTCGGGTCGCGCGAGGCGGCGATGGCCAACTCCCAGCGTCCCGAGCAGGGCGAGTGGGCGGCCCGCATGGGCGAGCTGCTCGACGGTGCTCCCACCTTCTACGACTGCGACGACGTGACGACGTTCCTCGAAGGAGGCTCGGACGACGCCGGGTTCGTGCAGGTGATCCGCGGCCATACCGACGACGCGGCGCCGATCAAGGCGATGCTCGCCGATCCCGGCGACCTGAAGCAGATGCGGCCGGAGATCATCGGCGGCACCTTCGCGCTGGCCTCGGACGGGACGTTCTACGAGACGATCTACTTCACCGACGAGGCGAGCGCCCGCAAGGGGGAGGGTCTCGAACCTCCGACCGAGGTCCGCGAGGCGCTGGCGGCCATGATGGCGGGGGCAACCTTCTACGACCTGCACAAGCCCTGGTTCGAGTCCCCCTGACGGGGACACACTCGGCCCATGAGCTTCGACGTCACCGCCGATGCCTACCAGCGGTTCATGGGCCGCTACTCCCGTCCGCTCGCGGAGCAGTTCGTCGACCTTGTGGCCGTTCGCCCCTCTGACCGGGTGCTCGATGTGGGGTGCGGTCCGGGCATCCTGACCGCACCCCTGGTGGAGCGGTGCGGCCCGGAGGGCGTCGGCGCGGTCGACCCGTCGCCTCCGTTCGTCGCGGACGTCCGCGAGCGTCTCCCGGGGGTCGACGTGCGCGAGGCCGCCGCCGAGGCCCTGCCGTTCGACGACCACGCGTTCGACGCGGCCCTCGCGCAGCTCGTCGTGCACTTCATGACCGACCCCGTCGCGGGGCTGCGCGAGATGGGGCGGGTGACGAAGCCGGGTGGGGTGGTGGCGGCCAGCGTCTGGGACTTCGTGGGTGGGACAGCGCCGCTCTCGGTGTTCTGGCGAGCGGCCCAGGAGCTCGATCCGGCGGCGCCCGGTGAGGCGGACCGGGCCGGCACGCACGAGGGCGCCCTCGTGGAGCTCGCCGGTGCCGCCGGCCTGGCGGGGGTCCGGTCGACGTCGCTGACGGTGCGCGTCCCGTTCACGTCGTACGACGAGTGGTGGGCGCCGTACCTCGACGGGGTCGGCCCCGTCGGCTCGTACGTCGCCTCGCTCGACGCCGACCACCGACGTCGGGTCGAGCAGCGCTGCCGCGAGCTGTTGCCCGAGCCGCCTTTCGAGCACGCCGCGACCGCGTGGGTCGTGCTCGCCGAGGCTCCGGGCTAGTCAGTCGACGAGGACCCGCAGCGCCTTCGGGGAGACCTGCACCGCGACATCGGCACCCTCGCTGAGCCACTCGGGTGGGGCTCCGGCGACGTTGGCGACCTCGGCCTCGAGTCGGAGGCCGGCGCACTCCAGCAGCACGTTCGTGTGGGCGCCGCGGAACGTCAGGGTCTCGACACGTGCCTTGAGGAGGTTGGCGCCCTCGACGTCCGACGGCGTGGCACCGACCTCGACGCGCTCGGGCCGCACCATCACCGACACCTCGTCGCCCGGCTCGGCCCGGTGGTCGGCGATCCGCAGGTCGACCCCACCCACCGAGCAGGAGAGGCCCTCCTGGTCGGCGGCCGTCACGGTGCCCGGCCAGAGGTTGGCCGTGCCCAGGAAGGTCGCGACGTGGGTGTTGGCCGGAGCGCTGTAGACCTCGCTGGGCGTCCCGACCTGCTCGACCCTGCCCTTGTTGAGCACGGCCAGCCGGTCGCTCATGGTCAGCGCCTCGTCCTGGTCGTGGGTGACGTAGACGAACGTCGTGCCCACGGTCTTCTGCAGCGAGCGCAGCTCGATCTGCAGCTGCTTGCGGAGCTTGGCGTCGAGGGCACCCATCGGCTCGTCCAGCAACAGGACCGTCGGCTCGAGCACCAGGGCGCGGGCCAGTGCGACGCGCTGCTGCTGACCGCCGGAGAGCTGGTGCGGTTTGCGCTTCGACATCGAGCCCATCTGCACCAGCTCCAGCGCGGCGCCCACGCGGCGGCGCACGTCGCCCTTGCTGGCGCGCTGGTAGCGCAGGCCGAAGGCGACGTTCTCGTGGACGTCGAGGAACGGGAACAGTGCGTAGGACTGGAACACGGTGTTGACCGGCCGCTTGTGCGGCGAGACCTGGCCGAGGTCGCGCCCGTCCAGCACGATCCGCCCGGCGTCGGGCTCCTCGAACCCCGCCACCATCCGCAGCGTCGTGGTCTTTCCGCAGCCCGACGACCCGAGCAGCGAGAAGAACTCACCCTCCCCGATCTCGAGGTCGAGGCCGTCGACCGCGACCTCGTCCCCGAACTTCTTCACCAGCCCGGTGAGGGAGAGGGCGCCGGCCATCAGACGGGTTCTCCCAGGAGCTGGTCGGCCAGGTGGCCGAAGTTGGCCACGAAGCGGTCGACGTCGGCATCGGTGTGCTGGACCGAGATCAGCCACTGCTCGACCTTGCCCCACGGCGGGAGGAAGGCGCCGCGGTTGTGCTGCACGAGCCAGTGGGCGTGGCCGTAGCGACCGTCGAGCGCGCGGAAGTCACGGAAGTTCCGGATCCGGCCGGGCATGAAGGACACACAGCCCTTGGCCCCGGCGGTGACCACGAGCCAGGGCGCGTCGTACCGGTCGATCACCGCCTGCAGACCGTCACGCATGCGGTCGCGCAGGCGATCGAGATGTGCGTACGCCTGGGGGGTCACCACCTCGGTCAGCATGGCGCGTGCGGCAGCCATCGCCAAGGGGTTGCCGTTGAAGGTGCCGACCTGCTCGTACTCGCGTCGGACGATCAGCTCCATCACCGTGCTGCCGCCGATCGCGGACGTCGACAGCCCTCCGCCGAGGGCCTTGGCCACGCAGACCAGGTCGGGAGTGACTCCGAAGAGACCGGAGGCACCGCCCGGCCCGACCGTGAGCCCGGTCTTGACCTCGTCGAAGGTGAGCAGTGCGCCGTGCGCGTGGAGGAGGTCCTTCAGCGCCTGGAGGTAGCCGTCCTCGGGATGGATGATCCCCGCGTTCATCATGATCGGCTCGAGGATCATGCCCGCGACCTCGCCGGGGTGACGCTCCAGCGCGGCCTCGACGGCGGGCAGGTTGTTGAAGGGGACGATCATGGTCAGGTCCATGGTCGCCGCGGGGATGCCGGTGTTCTCCGGGAAGGGTGTCGGTGCGTCCACCGGGCCGAGATCGCCCACATCCTCGGGCAGGACCGACACCATCACCGAGTCGTGGTGGCCGTGGTAGCCGCCCTCGACCTTGATGATCCGGTCGCGGCCGGTGGCCGCGCGCATCAGGTGGACCGCGTCCATGGTGGACTCGGTGCCGGAGTTGCCGAACCGCCACAGCGGCTGCCCGTACCGCTCTGCGAGGTTGTCCGCGACGACGATCGAGTCCTCGGTCGGCTGGGCGAAGTGGGTGCCCCTGGCGACCCGCGCCTGGACCGCGGCGACGATCGCCGGGTGGTTGTGGCCGGCCAGCGAGACGCCGTACCCGCCGTGGAAGTCGGAGTACTCGTTGCCGTCGACGTCGTACAGCTTCGAGCCGTTGCCGTGGCTCAGCCAGACCGCGTGCGGCTCGGCCACCTGCCAGCTCGAGGTCGCCCCGCCGGCCAGGGACGTCGCCCGCCGCGAGATCTCCTCGCTGCGACGCTGGCGTCGCCGGAAGGTGGCGGTCTCGCCCTCGATGAGGGAGTCGATCCTGGTGGACAGCTCGGGTGCGATCTCGGTCGCGGTCATCGCGGCTCCTGCCCGTTCTCCACGTCATTGACTGATCGTTCAGTCTATGCGACGGTTTCTGAGGGCTGCAACACTGAGCACGAGCGAGGGGTGGCTCCATGGCGGATCACCAGTACGGCGCACGACGACGAAGCGTGGTCAAAGGAGCGCTGGCCGCCGGAGTGTCCGCGCCCGCGCTGTGGACCCTGCTGAGTGCCTGTGGCACCAAGACGAGCTCCTCCGCGACGGTGAAGATCCCCTCACCGACCACCCCCGTCACCTGGCCCATGAGCAAGGTCAACGAGGCCATCGCGGCCGGTCAGAAGCCGAAGGCGGGCACCACCCTTCGGATCTACAACTACGCCGACTACCTCTCCCCCCGGGTTCTGAAGGACTTCGAGGAGAAGTACGGCGTCAACATCCGGCTCTCGACGTTCAACGACGCGGACGAGGCGCTGACGAAGGTCGCCTCGAAGCAGCTGAAGTTCGACCTCTACTTCCCCAGCTACGACTCCCTCGGGAAGCTGATCGGGGCCGACCTGTTGCGACCGCTCACCCACGACTACCTGACCAACTACGACAATCTGTGGTCGAGCTTCCGCGACCCGTGGTACGACCGCGGGGCGCGCTACACCGTGCCGTACACGATCTACTCCACCGGCATCGGCTGGCGCACGGACATGGTGCCCGACGACATCGCGGGCATGGACAACCCCTACGACGTCTTCTGGGACACGACGTACGCCGGGAAGATGGCCATCCTCGACGACTGGCACACCGCGATGTCGATGGTCCTGCTGCGCAACGGCATCCACGACATCAACAGCACCAAGCAGTCCGACCTCGACCTCATCCGCACGCAGCTCCTCGATCTGCGCAAGACGATGCACCCCAAGGTCACCATCTCGATGTACACCGACATGCCCGCCGGACAGTACGGCCTGTGCCAGATGTGGTCCGGGGACGCGATCAACACGCCGTACTACCTGCCCAAGAGCGTCTCCCCGTCGGTGATGCGCTACTGGTTCCCGCCCGACGGCAAGGGCGAGGTCGACAACGACCTGGTCGTCCTGCTGGCCCAGGGGGAGAACCCGGTTGCCGCTCACTTCTTCATCAACGAGATCCTGGACAATTCCGTGGCCGCGAAGAACTTCGGGTTCACCGGCTACCAACCTCCGCTCAACAAGTTCACGCCGAGCACGCTGGTGTCGGACGGCTATCTGCCCCAGAACCTGGCGACGGCGGTCGTGGAGGAGAAGGACTTCAAGGTCGGCTTCCCCCTGCTGCAGCTGCCGCCGGCGTCGGACGCCGCGTGGCACCAGGTGTGGCAGGAGTTCAAGGCCGGTGGCTAGGGCGGACGGCCGACGGCAGCCACCCGGCAGTCGTCTGATCTGGCCGCTCCTGGCCATCCCCGGAACCGTCTGGCTGGCGCTGCTGTTCGTAGCACCTCTGTACGTCGTGGTCGCGATCCTGTTCGGCGGCACGGACCCGATCCTGCGCGAGCCCGTTCCGGTCTGGAACCCGCTCGACTGGGACTTCACGCAGTTCACCTACGTGTGGGACCACATCGTGGGCTCACAGCCGTTCTTCCGGCCGGCGTTGGTGCGCACCGTGCTCTATGTGACGATCGCGACGCTGCTCTGCCTGCTGATCGCCTACCCGGTCGCCTACTTCACCGCTCGTTTCGCCGGCCGATGGAGGGGTCCTCTCCTCGCGGCCCTGATCGCGCCGTTCTGGATCAGCTACATGATGCGCATGCTGGCCTGGGTGAACCTTCTCCAGACCGACGGACTCGTCAACAGGACGCTCAGCGCAGGCGGCCTTCTCGACGTCCACGTCAACTGGCTGCAGGGCCACGCGACAACGGTCGTGCTGGGACTCGCCTACGGCTACGTGCCGTACATGATCCTGCCGCTGTACGCCGGGCTGGACCGCGCGCCGACGGCCATGCTCGAGGCCGCCCGCGACCTGGGCGCCAGCCGCTGGGAGACGTTCCGCCGGGTCACCTGGCCGCTCAGCCAGACGGCGGTGGTCGTCAGCCTGCTGGTCACGGCGCTGCCGATGCTCGGTGACTACTTCACCAACGACCTGCTGTCCGGTTCGCCGTCCACGTCGATGATCGGCAACCTCATCAACAACTCCGTGCTGACGCCGGGTCAGACCGGACAAGCCGGCGCCTTCGTCCTGATCATCCTCGTGGTCTCCGTGATCCCGATGGTGCTGTACGTGCGCAGCACCCGGAGTGGAGCGGACGTGATGTCGTGAGCGGCGGATGAGAAGCCCGGTGGCGTGGTGGCGGAACCCGTGGCGCAAGCCGTGGGTGCTCGGAGCGGTGACGGTCGGATATCTGCTCTGGTCCCTGCTGCCCGTCCTGGTCGCCGTCCTCTTCTCGTTCAACGCGGGTCGCTCGCGCGTCACATGGCAGGGCTTCTCGATGCGGTGGTACTACGGGGACCCGCTCCGCTCGGTCTGGCACGACGGCAGCCTGCACACGGCTCTCACGCACACCCTGTGGCTGGGCGTGCTCGCCACCGCGATCACGATCCCGCTCGGCGTGGCGATGGCGCTCGGTCTCGACCGCTGGCGCGGCCGGGTCCCCGCGGGGGCGAATCTGGCCGTGCTGATGTCGTTCGTGCTGCCCGAGATCCTGATCGCGGTGTCGCTGTTGTTCGTCGCGACCGTGCTCGTCTCGCCACTGAAGCTGGGCACCTCGGGTCAGGTGCTCGGGCTCGTCACGTTCCAGCTCTCCTACCCCGTGGTGATCGTCCGCGCCCGCCTGCTCACCATCGGCCGGGACTATGAGGAGGCGGCCATCGACCTCGGCGCGTCGCCGTTCGGGGCCGTGCGCCGGGTGCTCCTGAAGATGCTGCTCCCCGCGATCTTCGCCAGCGCGGTCCTGGTCTTCGCCGACGTGATCGACGACTTCATCATCGTGCGGTACCTGTCCGGCGACTCGAGCACCGAGCCGGTGTCGGTGAAGGTGTACAACACCGCGCGCGCCGCACCGACGCCGGCGCTCAACGCCTTGACGACACTGCTGCTGGCCGCTTCCCTCGTGGCGGTCGCGGTGGGCTTCCTGGCCTACCGTTGGTTCACCAGGGGAGAGAAGGGCCGAAGCCTCGACGTGTTCGCGGGCGAGGCCTAGACTGATTACTGAACGACCGTTCAGTCAAGGAGGCGAGATGACGACGATCCCGGCAGCACCCCTCGACCCGGCCCAGCTCGCGCTGTCGCTGGCGCCGTTCGGCCAGAGCCGGATGCTGCCGCGGGACGCGTATCTGTCGCCGGACGTCCTGGAGTGGGAACGCCGCTATCTCTTCGACGACTGGATGTGCCTGGGTCGCTCGTCGGAGGTCGCGAGCGGCGGGCTGCGGGCCGAGTCGGTCGGGTCGTACGGCGTGCTCCTCACCCGAGACGGCGAGGGCGTGCTGCGCGCGTTCGAGAACGCGTGCCGCCACCGTGGCCACGAGCTGCTCCCGTGCGGCGGCTCGGCCACCACCCCGAAGGCGATCGTCTGTCCCTACCACGCGTGGTCCTACCGGCACGACGGCAGCCTGATCGGGGCACCGCACTTCAAGGACATCGACAAGTCCTCCTTCAGCCTCAAGCCGGTGCGCGTGCAGGAGTGGCACGGGTGGGTGTTCGTCGACCGGTCCGGCACCGCCAAGGACTTCACCGAGCACATCGGTGAGCTCGAGGAGATCGTCGCGCCGTACGACGCGGAGTCACTGGTGACCTGTGAGTCGCACCAGTACGACGTCGACGCGAACTGGAAGGTCATCGTCGAGAACTACCAGGAGTGCTACCACTGCTCGATGATCCACCCGGAGCTGTGCCGGGTGTCCCCGCCCACGAGCGGGTCGAACATCGAGCGCGAGGGCAACTGGGTCGGCGGCTGGATGGAGCTCCGCGCCGGCGCCGAGACGATGTCGCTGGACGGTCGCAGCGGCGGCGTCGCGATGGCGCGGCTCGACGAGCACGAGCTGTCGACGGTCATGTACGTCGCGGTCCTGCCCAACCTGCTGATCTCGCTGCACCCCGACTACGTGATGACGCACATGCTGGTGCCGCTCTCCCCGGGGAAGACCCGGATCACCTGCTCGTGGGCGTTCCCCAAGGAGGTGGCGGAGCGTGAGGACTTCAGCCCCGCGTACGCCGTGGACTTCTGGGACCTCACCAACCGCCAGGACTGGTCCGCCTGCGAGTCTGTGCAGCGCGGCATGGCTGCCCCGCACTACGAGGCCGGCCCGCTCGCCCCCGACGAGGACGGCGTGTACCACTTCGTGTCCAGCATCGCCGCGGCGTACCAGGGGCGTGCGTAGGGGTGCGCCCGTTGTAACGCGGGGTTATCACCGCACAAGATCCGTCCTGACACCGCACCAGTAGCCACAGCACCGCGCCACTGGCTGGTGCGGCAATAACCCCGCGTTACACCCCGTTACACCCCCGGGCGCCCCCGGGCAGGCGGCTCAGCTGCTCCAGGCGAGCCAGAGGGCGGCGTACTCACCGTCCCGCGCGACCAGCTCGTGGTGCGAGCCGAGCTCCACGACCTCGCCGTCGATGACGACCGCGATCCGGTCGGCGTCGTGTGCGGTGTGGAGGCGGTGGGCGATCGCGACCACGGTGCGGCCGTCGAGGAGCGCGTTCATCGAGCCCTCGAGCGTGCGCGCCGTGCGCGGGTCGATCAGGGACGTCGCCTCGTCGAGCACCAGGGTGTGCGGATCAGCGATGATCAGCCGCGCCAGCGCGATCTGCTGTGCCTGCGCCGGTGTCAGCGAGTGGTTGCCGGAGCCGACCATCGTGTCCAGCCCCTTGGGCAACCGCTCCACCCAGTCGCGTGAACCCACGGCCGACAGGGCCGCCCACACCGCGTCGTCCTCGGAGTCCTCGCGGGCGAGCACGATGTTGTCGCGGACGGTGCCGACGAAGACGTGGTGCTCCTGGGTGACCAGGGCGACCTCGGTCCGCAGCTGCTCCAGGGGGAGGGCGACCAGGTCGACCCCGCCGACCTTCACCGATCCGGTGCGCGGGCCGTTGATCCCGGACAGCAGGCGGCCGAGCGTCGACTTCCCAGATCCTGACGGCCCGACGATCGCGAGTCGTTCGCCGATCTCCAGGTCGAGCGAGACGCCGTGGAGAACGTCGTGCCCCTCGCGGTAGGCGAAGCGCAGGTCCTCACCGACCAGGTGTGGTCCGTCCGGCCGGTCCTCTCCGACCACGCGATCCTCGGGCACCTCTGCGATCCCGAGCAGCCGGCTCGTCGACGCGACCCCGACCTGGAGCCGGTCCATCTCGCCGACCAGCCGGTCGAGCGGGCCGCTGAGCGCCTCGACGTACAGCAGGGCCGTCGTGATCTGGCCCAGCGAGACCCAGCCGTGCGCGAAGCCCCAGGCTCCGACCAGCAGGGTGATGACGCGCGGGCCGTTGAAGCAGATGTCGATGACGCAGAACAGCAGGTTCCGCAGCGTCATCGTGTAGCGCTCGGCCTGCGCCGACACCTCGATGTCGTCGTCGCCGGCGGCCACCCGCAGGTCGCGAAGGCCGAGCGCCTCCACGGTACGGGCGCCCTCGACGGTCTCGGTCAGGGTGGTGTTGATGCGGGAGTACGTCGACCCCTCCGTGATGTACCCCTTCGGGGCTCGCTCGAGGTAGCGGCGCACCTGGAAGCCCGACGTCCCGATCAGCAGCAACGACGGCACGGCCAGCAGCACGCTGTTGAACAGCATCGCGACGATCGAGAGGCCGACCGTCAGCCCGGAGATGATCGCCTGCGGCACCCCGTACTGCACCGACCGGCTCATCGTGCCGACGTCGCGGGTGACCCGGGTGACCAGGTCACCGGTGGACGCGCCCTCCACCCGGCCCAGCGGCAGCCGGAGCACGGTCGTGACGATGTACTCGCGTGCCGACGCCAGCAGGTCCTGCCCGAAGATCGTCGAGATCCGCTGCGCCAGGAAGGTGAGCAGTGCCTGGGCACCGACGACGGCGACGATCACCACTGCCAGCCTGTCGAGCCGGCTCGTCTCGGCGGTCGCTCCGGCCTGAACGGCGTCGACCAGGTCACCCAGCAGCCGCGGCACCACCAGGGACACGGCCGCCGCGAGACCGTTGAGTGTGATCAGCCAGAAGAACTCCATCTTCCGATCACGCACCAGACCGCGGAAGAACGCGATGACCGTGTGGTTGTCGGCGACGGGCCAGCCGCGCTCGGGACTCCGGGACGCTGCGTACGTCGCGCGGGCACGCTGCTCACGCAACAGGTGTCGGCGGTGCAGAGCGGTCAGTCGCTCGCGACGGCCGACGCCGTGCGGCGGGACCAGCTCCACGGGGACGGCCGGCTCTCGGTCGGCGCGGTCGCGCCAGGTCTCGGCGGAGCTGACCAGCGGGTCAGACGCGAGTGTGCTCATGGCTGGACACCTCCTCCACCGGCGCGTCCATCGACCGCGCGACGACGCGTCGGTACGCCGGGCTGTCGCGCAGCAGATCCTCGTGGGTGCCGTCCACCGTGATCGTGCCGTCCTCGAGGAGCACCACCCGGTCGGCGTGGTGCAGCCAGAGCGGGGACACCGTCGAGACCACTGTGGTGCGGCCGCGGCGTACGGCCGCGACCCGCTCGGCGATGCGGGCCTCGGTGTGCGCGTCGACGGCCGACGTCGGCTCGACCAGCACCAGGATGGGCGCCTCCACCGCCAGGGCACGCGCGAGCACGACCCGTTGCCGCTGACCACCGGAGAGACCCCGGCCGCGCTCGTCGAGCAGACCCTGCCAGCCGCCGGGCAGCGCGTCGTAGACGTCCTCGGCGTTGGCCACGCGCAGGGCGTGCTCGGCCTGCTCGCGGGTCAGCCGCCCATGCGGGTCGATCGCGTCCTGGAGCGTCCCGGCGAACAGCTGGCTCCCGGTGTCACTGACCAGGATGTGCCGACGTACGTCGTCCAGGGTGGCTGCACCGAGATCGACGCCGCCCAGACGGACGCCCCACTCACGGCTGGCCAGCTCCTCGTCCAGCGCGGCCAGTCGCGCGCGCTCGGCCAGCCGCTTCGCGCGGGCGCGCCGGGCGGCCCGCCCCTTCAGCTCCTCCGCGAGCTCCTGACTGACCGGCTCGGTGTCGGCAGGCAGGTAGCGGCCCAGACGGTCCGCGAGAGCGGCGGTGTCCTCGGGCACGGCCGAGACCACGATCGTCAGCTGGCCGTGGTGGGCGGTGAAGCCGCTGAGCTCGTCGTACAGGTCGGCGGCGTCCGGCAACGGTGTGCTGACCTCGAGGTCGGGCCAGGGTGGCTGCTGCTCGAAGATCGCGATCGCCTTCCGCGCCGACACCATCGCCCGGGTCAGCTTCTGCGCCAGCTCGAAGAAGGTCTGGATCGGGTAGATCATGAACAGCGCGTAGCCGAGGAAGCTGATCAGCTGCCCGATCGTCAGGTCGCCGTTGATGACCTCGTGGGTACCGAGCCACACCAGCAGCACGATGAACACGCCCGAGAACAGCACCCCAACGGCTTCGATCGCCGCCTGCTGGATGCCGGCCGAGACGCCCGCCTGGCGCGCGAGCCGCGACTGGGCGTCGTAGTTGCGACCGAAGGTGCGCTCGCCCCCGACACCGCGCAGGATCCGCAGGCCGGCCACGATGTCGGTCGCCATGGAGGTGAGATCGGAGTTGCGGCTCCGCTCGAGCTGTTGGCGCTGGTGCAACGGCCTGAGCAGCGGCAGTGCCGCGCCGACCAGCACCGGAGCCGCGAGCAGGATCAGGATGCCGAGCTCGGGAGAGATGCTGAGCACGATGAACGCCACCATGAGATACGCCACGACCTGAGAGGCGGCCCTGGCGATGATCTCGGTCAGCGCGCCGAACTCGTCGGAGTCGGCGGAGGCGACGCTGAGCACCTCGCCCGTCGGCATCCGCCGCGGCAGCACGTGCCCCATCTGCACGACCTTGCGGGTGACCAGCTTCATCGTGCCGTACAGGTTGACCAGCCAGCTGCGGACCACCAGCGTGTGCAGCACGATCCCGAACGTCGCCCCCACGAGGGTCACCAGCAGGAGCAGCCCGGCCCAGAAGAGGGTGCCGCTCGTCGAGTGGACCTCGATCCCGTTGTCGACCGCCTTCCCGAACAGCAGCGGACCGACGGTGAGCGGCAGCTGCCAGAGCACGCCCACCACCGTCGCGAGCGAGATCACCGGCCACTGGAACTTCAGGAACCACCGGAGGAACGCCGCTGGGGTGCGCGTGTCCGGCGCGGGCCCCGGCTTCCGTCCGGCCGCGCTGTAGAACGTCGTGATCTCCGGTGGGAAGTCGCGCATGGCACTGACGAGCGTACGGTCGCGAGCGCTGCGGCGGCGAACCGTTTTGGGCGGCCGGGAACGGGCTCCGGCATGGTTCTGCGCGTCGTCGGCCGACGTCCTAGTCTGGCGCCATGCCCTTCTACCGGAGCGTCGGATCCGTCCCGCCGAAACGCCACACGCAGCACCGCGACCCGGAGGGCAGGCTGTACTTCGAGGAGCTGATGGGCGAGGAGGGCTTCTCCTCGGACTCCTCACTGCTCTACCACCGGGGCGTCCCGTCGGGCATCGTCGACTCGCAGGTCTGGGAGCTGCCCGACCAGAGTCGGACGCCGAACCACCCGCTCAAGCCACGCCACCTGAGGCTGCACTCCCTCTTCCCGGAGCCGGGCGAGGACGAGGGCGCGTGCCCCGTCGAGGGACGGCGGCTGGTGCTCGGCAACAACGACGTCCGCATCAACTACGTGGTCACCGGCACCGACCCGTCGCCGTACCACCGCAACGCGATCGGCGACGAGTGCGTGTACGTCGAGGCCGGCAGCGGCGTCGTCGAGACCGTGTTCGGGGTCGTGCCCTACCGCACGCAGGACTACGTACTCATCCCGAGAGCGACCACCCACCGTTGGGTCCCGACCGAGCCGAGCCGCCTCTACGCGATCGAGGCCAACTCCCACATCGCCCCGCCCAAGCGCTACCTCTCGCGCTTCGGGCAGCTGCTGGAGCATGCGCCGTACTGCGAGCGCGACCTGCACGGCCCGGCCGAGACGTTCCAGGTCGACGGCACCGACGTCGAGGTCCTGGTCAAGCACCGCGTCGGTGGCCAGGTCGTCGGCACCCGGATGACCTATGACACGCACCCGTTCGACGTGGTCGGGTGGGACGGCTGCCTCTACCCGTACACGTTCAACCTCGAGGACTACATGCCGATCACCGGCAAGATCCATCAGCCACCGCCTGTGCACCAGGTCTTCGAGGGCTGGAACTTCGTGATCTGCAACTTCCTGCCCCGCAAGGTCGACTACCACCCCTTGTCGATCCCGGTGCCGTACTACCACTCCAACGTCGACAGCGACGAGATCATGTTCTACGTCGGCGGTGACTACGAGGCGCGCAAGGGCTCGGGCATCAACCTCGGCTCGATCTCGGTGCACCCCGGTGGCTACGCCCACGGCCCCCAGCCGAGCGCGATCGAGGCATCGCTGGGCGCCGAGAGGTTCGACGAGACCGCGGTCATGATCGACACCTTCCAGCCGCTCGACCTCGGCGAGGGCGGCGTCGCGGCGGAGGACCCGTCGTACGCCTGGAGCTGGGCCGGCCGCCACTCCGGCGAGGTCGGATCCGGCGAGGACGGCGGGCCCGCCGTGTTCTCCAACTCCTGATGGCTGCGAAGACGTGAGATGACTGAGATCCTCGAACCCCGCGAGGTGCCCCTGGGCGGCCTGCGAGCGATGAACGTACGCCGTACCCTGCCGCAGCGTCAGCGGTCGCTGATCGGCGCCTGGTGCTTCCTCGACCACTACGGACCCGACCGTGTCGACGAGACGGGCGGGATGGTGGTCGCGCCCCACCCCCACATCGGGCTCCAGACGGTCAGCTGGTTGTTCGGCGGCACGATCGAGCACCGCGACAGCGCGGGCACCCATGCCCTCGTGAAGCCGGGCGAGCTGAACCTGATGACCGCGGGCAGCGGCATCTCCCACTCCGAGGTGTCCACCGACGACACCACCGAGCTGCATGGTGTCCAGCTGTGGGTCGCGCTGCCGGCGGCGTACCGCGACACCGAGCCCGGCTTCGCCCACTACGCCCCCCCGGTGACCCACGGCCAGGGCTGGGACGCGCAGGTGTTCCTCGGCTCGATGCTCGGCAGCGAGTCGCCGGTGGAGACCTACAGCCCGCTGCTCGCGGCCGAGCTGATCCTGGACGACGGCACGCGGCTGGCTCCCGACGTCCCGTCCCACTTCGAGTACGGCGTGCTGGTCGACTTCGGCCTGGTCCGGGTCAACGGCGAGGAGGTCAAGCAGCACCAGCTGGCGTACGTCGCGCCCGGCGAGGGCCTCGAGATCGAGGCCGCCGACCTCTCCCACCTCCTCGTCATCGGTGGGCGACCCCTGGGCGAGGAGATCGTGATGTGGTGGAACTTCGTGGGCCGCGACCACGACGAGGTGGTGCACGCGCGCGCGGACTGGATGGCCCAGATCACCGACCGCAACGGCACCATCCAGGACAGCTCCGAGATCTACGACGGGCGGTTCGGGATCGTGACCGGCGACCACCTCCCGCCGGTCCCGGCTCCCGCGCTTCCCAACGCGAAGCTCAAGCCGCGACGCTGACTCCTCTCCGTCCAGGGCCCGGGCCGAGGCCTCCTCGATCTCCCCGCCCCTCGACGCCCTCGCGGGCTCGGTCGTCGTCGGCGGGATCTGCCAGGATCGCCGGCATGGGACCGGTCATCGGCGAGGACGGGCTCGCTCGCTGCCCGTGGGGCGACAGCGACGCCGTGATGCGCGCCTACCACGACGACGAGTGGGGCCGCCCGGTCGTGGGCGAGGCGGCACACCTCGAGCGGCTCACCCTGGAGGCGTTCCAGTCGGGGCTCTCGTGGCGCACGATCCTGCTCAAGCGACCGGCGTTCCGCGCCGCGTTCCACGACTTCGACGCCGACCGCATCGCGGCGTACGACGACGCGGACGTCGCGCGCCTCATGGATGACGCCGCGATCGTCCGCAACCGCGCCAAGGTGAACGCCGCGATCACCAACGCCCGGGCGACGGTCGGGCTGCGCGACCACGGCGGGCTGGTGGCCCTGATCGAGTCCCACCGTCCAGCGTCCTGGGCGCCTCCGGCCACGACCACCGATCTGCACACCCGGACGCCCGAGTCGGCGGCGCTCTCGACGTCGCTGAAGAAGGCCGGTTTCGCGTTCGTCGGGCCGACCACGATGCACGCGCTGATGGAGGCGATCGGCCTGGTCGACGACCACCTCGCCGGCTGCCATCGCAGCTCGGCCGCCTGACGTATCAGGGCCCGGTCACGACACTCCTGAAAGATGCGTCCGGTCGACGGGGGCCTGGCGCTATCCCTGTGGGGCGTTCCAGCGCACCACACGACGGCCGCCGGCACCACACCGGCGGCCGTCACTGTGCCGGGAGGGGGAGGGATACCCTCCACCGCATGGTCCGCGTCCACGCCTACGCCGACGACGCGCTCGGGGACCACGACGCCGTCGGCCTGGCCGAGGCGATCGCCCGCCGGCGCGTGTCCATCGCCGAGGTCGTCGAGGCCGGGATCGCCCGGACCCGACGGGTCGCCCCACAGCTCAACGCCCTGGCCGCGGAGCGCTTCGACCGCGCCCGCGGCGAGGCGGTGGATCCGCGGGGCGGGTTCTTCGCCGGCATTCCCACCTTCGTCAAGGACAACTCCGACCTGACCGGTCTGCCCACGATGCAGGGCACCGATGCCTTCGCGCCCGTCCCGGCCAAGCGCGACGGTGACTTCGCCCGGATGTTCCTGGCCACGGGAGTCATCGCGCTCGGCAAGACCCAGCTGTCCGAGTACGGGTTCAACGCGGCTGCCGAGCACCCGCGTCTCGGACCCGTCCGCTCGCCCTGGTCGACCGACCACACCGCGGGCGCGTCCTCCTCCGGCTCTGCCGCCCTGGTCGCCGCCGGTGCCGTCCCGCTCGCGCATGCCAACGACGGCGGCGGGTCGATCCGCATCCCGGCGGCCGTGAACGGACTGGTCGGCCTCAAGCCGACCCGAGGGCGGCTGCCCCAGGACCGGATGCTGCGCCAGATGCCGGTGCGGCTGGTCGCCGACGGCGTGGTGACCCGGTCGGTCCGCGACAGCGCGGCGTTCCTGCGCGAGGCGGAGAAGGTCTACCGCGAGCTGAGACTCGCCCCGGTCGGCGACGTGACCCGCGCCTCGCGGGCCCGCCGTACCGTCGCGGTCGTGACCGCCGGGATCGACGTCCGGGCGACCCCGGAGGTCGAGGCGCTGACGATGCAGACCGCCGCGCTGCTGGAGTCGTTGGGGCACCGGGTCGAGCTGATCGACCATCCGCTGCCGAGGCGGTTCAAGGACGACTTCCTCGTCTACTGGGGCATGCTCGCCTCCGCGATCGTCGCCTCGGGTCGGCTGGAGCACGGCCGGTCCTGGGACGCCTCCCGGCTCGACGGGATGACCCACGGGCTCGACCGGTACTGCCGCCGCAACCTCCACCACCTCCCCGGAGCGATCGCCCGGCTGCGTCGCTGCGGCCGGCTCGCGGCCGAGCTGCACTCGACGTACGACGTGTTCCTCACCCCGACCCTCGCCTGCGAGACGCCGCGGGTCGGCTGGCTCGACCCGATGCAGGACTACGAGGCCGTGATGGACCGCCTGCTCCAGTGGGTCGCCTTCACGCCCTGGCAGAACGCGACCGGGGCGCCGGCGATCTCGCTGCCGGTCGCCACCACGGCCGCGGGGCTGCCGCAGGGGATGATGCTCGCCGCGGACGTCGGTCACGAGTCCCTGCTCCTCGAGCTCGCCTTCGAGCTCGAGGAGGCGCGGCCGTGGCCGCTCCTGCGTGATGCCTGACCAGCTGGGTACGGTCGCAGACATGCGCGCTGTCGTCTATGGCAAGACGGGTGACTCGTCGGTGCTCGAGGTGGTCGAGCGTGAGCCGGCCGAGCCGCACTGGGGCGAGGTACGCGTGAAGCTCGCGGTCGCCGGCGTGAACCCCACCGACTGGAAGAACCGCGCCGGACTCACCGGGCCGGATGAGCTCCCGTTCGACGAGATCGTCCCCGGGCAGGACGGAGCGGGTGTCATCGACGCCGTCGGCAACGGAGTGATCGGGCTGCACGAAGGTGAGCGGGTCTGGACCTACCTCGCGCAGCACCAGCGACCGACCGGCACCGCCCAGGAGTACGTCGTGCTGCCGGCCGACCGCGTGGTCGGCCTCGGGAGGGCGTCGTACGACGTGGGGGCGAGCCTCGGCGTCCCGGCGATGACCGCTCATCGCGCCCTCACCGTCCACGAGGACGGCCCCACTCGGCTCGCACCCGGTGCGTGCGAGGACCGCACGGTCCTGGTCACGGGGGGTGCGGGTGCGGTCGGCCACGCCGCCATCCAGCTCGCCGCCTGGGCCGGGGCCACGGTGGTCACCACGGTCAGCAGTGACCAGAAGGCGGCGCTGGCGACGGCGGCCGGGGCCCATCACGTCGTCAACTACCGCACCGGTGAGCCGGCCGCCGAGATCCGGGCGATCGCTCCCGACGGCGTCGACCTCGTCGTGGACGTCGCGGTGATCCAGAACGCCGACCTGGTCGGGCGCGTCCTCAAGCCTCGCGGCGCGGTCTCGAGCTACGCCAACACCGGCGGCACCGAGCTGAACCTGCCGGTGCGGACGTTCATGGGGCTCAACGCCCGGCTCCAGTTCATCCTGCTCTACACGGTGGGGGAGGCGGCCCTGCGAGCCGGGGCCGAGGACGTGGCGGCGGCCGCCGCCGAGGGTGCCCTCGAGGTCGGCGAGGAGCACGGGCTCCCGCTGGTGCGGTTCCCTCTGGACCAGACCGCGGCCGCCCACGACGCGGTCGAGAACGGCGCCGTCGGCAAGGTCCTGATCGACGTCGCGGACCTCGACTGAGGGGACCCCAGACCCCGGTGACAGGGCTCTCAGACGATTTCGGGAACACCTCGGCCGCTGTGTATCCTTCTCGACCGTTGCCCCTTTAGCTCAGTCGGCAGAGCGACTCCATGGTAAGGAGTAGGTCTACGGTTCGATTCCGTAAAGGGGCTCTGAGGTGGGGCGCCCCTGCCCCTCCTGGTGGGGTAGCTCAGTCGGTTAGAGCACACGGCTCATAATCGTGGTGTCGCGGGTTCGAGTCCCGCCCCCACTACCGCGGTGGCCGGATCCGATCCGGGCCCCGACCAGCACGACAAGAGGACAGCCCGTGGCCAGCAAGACCAGCGACGTTCGCCCGAAGATCACGCTCGCCTGCACCGTGTGCAAGGAGCGCAACTACATCACCAAGAAGAACCGGCGCAACGACCCCGACCGGATGGAGCTGTCGAAGTTCTGCCCGCGCTGCCGCAAGCACACCCCGCACCGCGAGACCCGCTAGTCCCGGATTCGTCGGGATGGCAGTCGACGGGTCCCTGGCCGGCCGCACGTTTCCGCCGACCGAGGTCTTCGACGTCACCGAGCAGGCCGTGCGCGACTTCGCCGCCGCCACCGGTACGCCGTACGCCTCCGGCGACCCGGCGCCGGCGACCTTCGCGATCGTGGTCGCGTTCGGCGCGATGCAGGGGTTGATGGCCGACCCGGAGGTCGGCATCGAGCTCCACCACGTCGTCCACGGCCAGCAGAGGTTCGTGCACGAGCGACCGGTCGTGGTCGGCGACCGGCTGTCCGCGACCCTCACCGTGAGCGGGGTCCGCCAGATCGCCGGCACGGACATCATCTCCACCTCCAGCGCGATCACCGACGACGCGGGTGCGCTGGTCTGCACCGCCGAGGCGACGCTCGTGCACCAGGCGGGTGCCCGATGACCGAGCTCACGCCCGCGACGTACCCTGTCACCCGCGAGGCGCTGGTCGCCTACGCCGCCGCCAGCGGCGACCCCAACCCGATCCACCAGGACCCCGAGGTCGCCCGCAGCGTCGGGCTCCCCGACGTGATCGCGCACGGGATGTTCACCCTCGCCCTGGTCGCCCGCTACGTCGACGAGCAGCTCGGCGAGCCGGGCCGGATCGCCGAGCTGGGCGCCAAGTTCACCAAGCCGGTCGTGGTTCCCGAGGCCGGGGCCGAGGTCCAGATCGAGGGCTCCTGGCGCGACGAGCGCACGATCGCGCTGCGGGTCACCTGCGCCGGTGAGACCGTGCTCGGGAACCCGGTGGCGGTCCTGCGTGGCTGACCGCCTCGCCGACCACACCACGCTCCGGCTGGGCGGTCCGGCGAAGGACTGGGTCCGCGCCACGACCGAGGACGCGCTCGTCGACGCCGTACGCCGGTGCGACGAGGCCGGCGAGCCCGTCCTCGTGCTGGCGGGCGGCAGCAATTTGGTCGTGGCCGACGAGGGTTTCGCCGGCACCGTCGTCGAGGTCGCGACCACCGGCGTCGTCGCCGACCAGGACCGCGACGACCCGACCTCCGGCGGCGTGGTCGTGACCGTCGCGGCCGGCGAGCCGTGGGACCTCTTCGTCGCGCGGGCGGTGGAGAACCACTGGGTCGGCGTCGAGGCGCTCTCCGGCATCCCCGGCTCGACCGGCGCGACCCCGATCCAGAACGTCGGCGCCTACGGCCAGGAGATCTCCCAGACGCTGGCGTCGGTGCGGGTCTGGGACCGGACCCTGAAGGGGGTCCGCACCTTCGCCGCCGTGGACTGCGGGTTCGGCTACCGCACCAGCCGGTTCAAGGCCGATCCCGGCCGGCACGTCGTCCTCGACGTCACCTACCGGTTCCGCCGAGGTGAGCTCGGCGCACCGGTGGCATACACCGAGCTGGCCCGAGGTCTCGGCGTCGAGCCCGGAGGCCGCGCCCCCCTGACCGAGGTACGTCGTACGGTCCTGGAGCTGCGGCGCGCCAAGGGCATGGTCCTCGACCCCGGCGACCACGACACCTGGAGCGCGGGCTCGTTCTTCACCAACCCCGTGGTCGACGCCGCTGCCGTGCCCGAGGGTGCACCCGCGTGGCCGCAGGGGGACGGCGTGAAGACCAGCGCCGCCTGGCTGATCGAGCACGCCGGCTTCGGCAAGGGGTACGGCGACGGCGAGGCGCGGCTGTCGACCAAGCACACGCTGGCGCTCACCAACCGCGGCCACGCCACGACGGCCGAGCTGCTCGACCTGGCCCGCGAGATCCGCGACGGTGTCGAGCAGCGGTTCGGCATCCGGCTGGTCACCGAGCCGGTGCTCGTCGGCTGCGAGCTCTGAGGAAGGACCGTCCGATCCGGCGGATCCGGAGCGGACGTCCGCTCCGGACAGCGCGACGCATCAACCGTTCAGGAAGCCGTGCTGGGGGTCGGCCGGGGCCGGGTCGTTGGAGACGCTCGCTGCCAGCGCGACGAGGCCGATCAGCGCGACGAACCCGAGCACGAGGAGGATCGAGCCGATGATGCCCATCACCTTGCCGGCCTGCGCCCGGTCGCGCCCGGCGTACCGCCCGGGAGCCCCGTCGATCTCGCGCACCGCCTTGGCACCGACGACCCAGGCGAACGGCGAGAGGACCAACGTGATCCCACCGCACAGGACGATCCCGACCAGGCCGATGATGCCGAGCACCAGCGCCGTGGTCGCCGAGGGGTGGTCGGGCAGCTGACCTCCGGCATAGGCCGGCTGGTAGGGGACGCCGTACGGGTTCTGCGGCGCGCCGAACTCGTGGGGCGCGGGGTAGGGGTTGGGCGGCGGCGCGTAGGGCTGGCCCTGAGGACCGCCGTACGGGTTCGGGCTCGGTGGGGCGCCATAGGGACCCGGCGCGCCGTACGGGTTCTGGGGTGGCGGCACGGCACCGGGTCCCGGCGGCTGGTACGTCGGGCCGGGCGCGGCCGGCGCGGGATCGGGAGACCCGGTGATCGGCTGGGTCTCGTCGCTGACCGGAGGGCTCGGCGGGTGCTGGCCGGAGCCGGTGGTCTCGGACGCGGGGTCGTCGGGGGACGGCTCCTTCGGGCGCCAGAGATCGTCGTCGCTCATGGCGTCATCGTCGCAGACATCGGGTCCCGCGTGAGCCAGGCGGTGACCTCCGCCAGCAGTGCCGTCTTGGTGTCGTCGGGGGCGCACGACGCCCGGATCGACATCGCCGCCAGCTCGGCGAGGGTCTCGTCGTCGAGCTCGTGGGCGGCGCGCATGGTGGCGTACTGCGCCGCGAGGCGTGACCCGAAGAGCAGCGGGTCGTCGGCGCCGAGGGCGACGGTGGCACCGGCCGCGAGCAGGTCGGGCAGCGGCACCGACGTCAGGTCGGAGTAGACGCCCAGCGCGACGTTGGAGACCGGGCAGACCTCGAGGGTGATGCCCCGCTGCACGACGAGGTCGAGGAGGTCG
>Ga0105239_10000971_pt1 | contig 40220 bp, 47 predicted proteins | sample KBSC44metaG_FD_92761 | JGI IMG/M metagenome (GOLD analysis project Ga0105239, IMG submission 92761) | Corn rhizosphere microbial communities from Kellogg Biological Station, Michigan, USA - KBS C4-4 metaG | ecosystem: Host-associated > Plants > Roots > Rhizosphere > Soil | place: Michigan, USA... | reverse complement strand
TTCGCCTAGTATACGTCGTGGAGTGGCCATTGGAGGTTTGAAGAAAAAAGATACCTGGGACGCGTGCGCGGTAACACGTAAAAACGCGCTAAGCGTACGGAAACTTATGGCGTGTGACTGTATAGAAGGAGTTCTTTAGCGTACGCGGCGGTAGCGTAGGAATGCCATACATCATTCTTATGTGAATCGGCGTAATCGCATATTCCACGGATCACCAGGCAGGGATAGTTGTTCATCAACCCTGCAGCCTCCATTTCCACACAGAGCGTCCTTGATTACCGTGTTTCCAGACAAAATAGTTCCCTAGTGTATCACTGGATGCAATCATCACGATGAGGTCGGTCGTAGTGGGCTTTAGTACATCCGTTCGGTGGATATTCAATGGAAAGACCACATAAGGTACGGTGGAGACAATCTGGCGCTGTTGGTAAGGAATAGCTCGTCTTCTTAATCTTGGGATATTTGGTGAGCATTTTATTGAGATACTCCGGCACCCGGCTGTCTTTAATGTCATGTTCAGCCACTCAACGCACAGAAGGACAGAGGGTGGCTGGTTTATGTGTCCCTTACGGACAAACTCTGCTCCCATCTCGGTTTTACCCTTGTCGTATTGCACAACACCTCCAGAAAGACCATTTGGCTGACTGACAACGACATCACCGAGACGAATGTCAGTGTCCAGCATGTATGGCATTCCTCCCCAATTCCTACCAGTAGACATATGTGCACAGAAGAGAATGTCCTCGCCATGTCCTTAGCAACCGCAGTCGCGGCAGCAATTCCATCCTGACCGGCGGGTAGGCAGCCAATTGCAATATTGTGCCTGTGAATTCGACCGAGCGCATAACTATTGAAATCTTGCGGATCTTGGTCCAGCATTTCATTGTCATATCTTTCATCAAGGGCGGCTTTGGAGGCCGTCATTTCCTTGCTGAGCGCACATATCCAACCAATGTGGAAGTCCTCGACAGTGAGGCTGGTCATTCTTATGCCAGTCGAGGGTGGCAAGAAAGTGAGTTGCGAATTGCAGTTTTGGGTAGAGGCAAGGACAGTGATAAGGCTTCAGCCTCGGGAGGCCATCAAGGTGGATCAAGGAATCCAGTGGGGGTAGCGCGACGGCTTCTGCATTTGGAATGAACAATGGGGCTACGTTCAAGCATCGGCGGGGTGCATTCTTCTCGAGATGTTTAGGTAGGCAATTCGAGGTTGTCGAGACAGAGGTCGAGATCCCCTAAGGCAGATTCTATCCAAAAAATGGTGCCAGTAAAACGATTCCCCCCGATTTCCTGATTGGCGAAAGGGCCTTCAAAGTTATTCGTCGCTCGGATAAATCCACCTCAGGAATTAATCCGCTTGTGTCCGTCAGTGACCGCTCCTCTGGTCATAGACACGAGTACGGAGTAGATACATGGGTGGGCAATGCGGAGAGGTGAGCAGAGATGAAGGTTACTCGCACTTGTGAGTGCTCTTGGGGCGTGTTTTGATCCCAATGAAGAGTTCGGACTTCTGGCTTTCTACATGCAACAACAGGTCAGATTCCTCGACAAAGAAATGATAGGAAGGTTTCTCTTAGTACTACGGCCCGCCAGCAAGCGTCTCAGAGGATCTGGTGTTCGAGGCAATACACCTATCGCTCACAAGTGGCCTATGCATGGCTGGGGTCTTGGGTCAAAATTCAAAAGAGCGAGGCCTCAGTATTTCAGAGCTGGACTCGTTATGGACCTGGCAAGATCAAAATTGACGTTTAGCAAATACTTCGTAGGAAGTCATGAGTCACGTCGATGGAACTTTGCACAGAGTGGCGACTTGGGCAACGAAGTTGTTGCATAGGCTATCGCGGTACATATCCGTTGAAAGGGGGCACTCCCCTGCAGTAGCGTTGGAAGAACTGGTCGGACTGGCACCCAGCCAACAAGTAGTTCTCACAAATAGCGTCAATAGAAGATCCATGGCAAGGACCTGGAGTCCAAGGAATCGATTCGAAGCCAGGTTGTGACGCGAGTGGCATGATGCGCCCTAATGAAGCAGCTCTCTCTTCAAGCGATGGGTTCATGCAATAGACAAAGGAACACGGAAAAGCCGGCTTTTGTGAAGGCAGGTAGTATTGCAAATTCTACAAGGTGGTCTGGGCGCCATCTAGGCCTGTCGCGGCTCAATGTTGTAGTAGCTCTACTCGTAGAAACCCTTGAAGAACGGGGAACTTCGCTACGACGCATTCAGGGTCTCTTTGGAGGAACACTAGTAGTTGGTCTTGACTTCTTGGCTCCTGACTCTTGAGAGGCCGGGATGACTTTAACCCACAGTTTTCCGTTATCCACAGCCAAGTACGGAGGATTCTGGTAGACTGGGCTTCATCTAACTGCCGGTCGGCATATCACCTAGACTACTCCGTACAGACATAGTGATCATTCCTAGCGAGCTGATGTTTTGAGGTTACTGAACACGCGGGCAACAAAATAGCCCTACTCCGTGCACGGTACCGAGTACGATACACTCGTTACGATTTCCCCTGAGACATGCTATTAACATGGTTATGCAATTTAGACGTCCCTGTCCAGGATAATATGGGTACTCATGGAAGTGTAACCTCAACGTCCAGGCATCCCGGAAAGGTTGAATGGATCAAGAACCCACTTCACTTTTACCATTCATATACGAATCCACGAGAGAGCGAGGCTGGGTGGGCTGGTATAGAATTTCAATGAGGTTGAATTGTTCTCGTTCGCAAGGGCTAGCCTCAGGTCTTAGCAGTTTACTCTGCATGAAATATTCGTATCATAGGTGACATTAATTCAAAACCAGACAAGCAATCTGAGCAGCTTGCAGTCGATTACATTGGTTTTCTGCTTGAGACTTCCTCCATAGACCATCTATAGCGCCGAATACTGTTCTAAGAGTATCGCCTTTATCACTACACAATAGATTTACCCACAAAACGTTTTGTTCTTTTGTATATTTCCGTTGTGAAATGGCCTTCTTCGCGTTGGCGAACGCTCCATCCCCTGGGGAATATTTTTACAGGTATGATTTGAATCCAACTCTTGAACACAGAATGCGCCTTTATTTGCAGTGTATTTGGTTCCTAGTTCCTGTCATTGCTGCTGCGACTGGGCCAGTCTCGATGATCTTGTGGTTGTTCCTCGTACTCGACTCGATAATCAATCGAGTGCAGGATGACCCCATCTGTGAGGCCTTTCACACTATCCGAGGTATCATTTGGATCGTTTTCCTTGACATTGTTCCCTCGATTGTTGTTTGAATGCAGCTGATTGCGACTACTCTCGTGGACGCTATCCACACTTTGCAGGTGCGAGGTGACCTGAGCTTTGCTGGTAGAGGAGAGCCCAAGTCTTGTAGCTATTTTGCTTCCCATACCACTGCCTGGTGCGTAGCTGCTGAAGGCACCGCTCTTTCCTGCGGAATGCTCGAGTTCAAATGGCTCGGAGATGGCAACGTTGCTTAGGCCCGATGCCCAATCGGCAAGGAAACGCTTGATGGAAGGGATGCAAGCTGTTACGATCGAGACGTTCATGGCAACGGAGGTCCATGCGGAAGGGGTAACCGCAAACCAGGTGCGATCTTGCGGTGTTGAATGATAGAAGTCATCAAAGGCCACAATAGAGGCAGCGGTCATGCAAGGGGTCCTATAAACTGAACTTAGCAAGTTGATAATCGGGGAATAGTTTGATGTACTCACGCAAGGCGCAAGCCGAAGAGCATAATGACCATCCATCGCTTGTCCCGACTGACAAGCACTGTCCTCATCATCAGCGCCGGAAGTAGGACAATTCCTACATCGCTAGCGATGTCCATAGTTCGGATCGCGATTTGCATTGCATATTGATTGATGCATGTATCATTCTCGCTTGGACCAAGCGCCCACCGGGTTGGCGAACATTGAAAGGCGAGGGTAAACACACTTGCTACAGTCCACAGGCCAATAAACACAAGCATCCCATAACAGGCATACATGACATTTCTTAGCGGTTTGATTGCAATGACTAAGAGAGTCACTGCTGCTTTGGCGCTCGCGACTGCTAATATCATGAGAATATTGGAAGTGTAAAAGGCCTGGATAGCATTAGTGTTTTCTCCAATGGTGACTTTGGCGCAATGTATCTTGCCTTGCTAGCACCTTCAAGTTCCGCAGCTGATATTGCGTCGACATGTCGACCCAACCCTTTATCGGTGGCAATCCCGATAGATATGGTCTGTCCAAGAGCACAAACCTGCGGAGCAAGTTAGTTGAACGACCCTCGACAAATCCCACGAAGAAAACGTACCATAGCGAGGATCATTGCACCATCATTGATGCCGACGCTTCGAGTCGTGGCGATTCTTGTCCATAACTTGACACCAACGGTCAAGCCAGTAATGACAATAATTGTAGCAGCTACTGCCAGTATAATTGGCCCACGGTTGTCAGGTGTGAGACTCTCAAACGGCGGTTTGAGAGGCTCGTATAGATTGCCTTCACCTGTGTCGGACATGCTGATTGCTTCGTCTGTCGACCTCTCGAGGCAGGTGTATACAGAGTGGTGTTTTCAGGGAAAGGAAACTATGAATACTAATAGACGGCCTCAATAGACATTTCCCTGGGGTCAAGTGGACGCGTAGAAGGGAATCTCGCAATAGTACCGGGCAGTGGGCAAGTCGTCGGGAGTATGTATTGTATGTACTCCTTAGCTTGGTAGCCGACCCAATACTCTACCCAGGGGCTCGACGAGTCTCTGTATCTGTTTAGGTCAAGGGTTTCCTACAATACACACAAATGTTAATGCATGATATTCCATGAGAATCCACTTTTACAGGAACCAGGCTGGTCACCAGTCTCATGCAGCTCATCCTAACTTTTCTGGAAAGAGAAGTGCCAGGTGTGCGCACAAGAGATTCACTTACCCAACAAGGTTTCGGGTTTCAAAACTAGAATAGTTTCCAATTCTTTGTCGATACACCTAGAATCAGGCTACAAGGTTCTCCAAACTCGAACACCAGATTTGACGATGTCCCTTCTGCAAGTGCGAATCGTGGACGCTCCCAGAGAAGATGAGAAGTTCAGCACAGTCAACCAAGTATGCCGAGGGGCTGTGGCATATCTCGCATCAAGGTTTACAGCAATGCAGGAACCTTCCGGACGTCTTTGGGCCGCACCGCTAAGGGCTTGACTTAATCTGCAATGCAGACAGCCTGAAGCCTCAAAAGGAGCCTTAGCCGGGGAATGGTATAAATGCCGATGCTTGGGACCAGGTATGTGTGATTTTGGATGCCATCCGAAGCGAATGCGAAGAAGTCGAATGCAGCAATCCTCGGATTGTTCTTTGTTTTACCTAGAGGCTAGAGTGCCTGAACCCTGACTAGTAACCTGATGGCGCATCCCACCGATTTGCGTAGCCATTGGAAGGGGAGTCCGCGTATAATTTACTCGTGTTTGATACGAAACGATCGTCAGATCAAGTGGCGCGGACAAGGGTCACCATCTTTACCGACGCCTGCTTTGACCGTTGATCACTTACCCTGGAGAGAAATATCCGGCCAGGACGAGAGACGATAAAGGATAGGCGCAACTGTACCAAGAAGCTAAAATGGACAATGAGGCAGATGCCCCCTAGGAACAGCCTACTGCCAAGGCGTGATGGTGGTCGATGCACGGCAAAGGCTAGGAGGTGAGGCCCCAGGGCGAGCAGCGGAGTATCTAGAGCGATAAAGCCGTCCTTGGGGAATACATCCACCTACTCCGTGCACGGAGTCAGCAATCTCTTCTGTCTTCGGAGGCTCGTTATGAATCTGTCAACCCAGTCACTGTCACATTCACATTTATCAAGCATGAAACATTCTGGTTATTCTATTGGCTTTGCTTTCTCTTCGACATGAAGATAGCAAAGAGACTTAGGTGGCTCTTCTGCAGCTGCGCCTGCACGATCCCACGAACCAGAAGCATGGAGAAATAAAAGTGCAGTAAACTATCATTGGGCCATGATTAGGATGAACACCCTGTAGACCGAGAGGCCCCCTCAAATGGCCCGGCGCCCCATCTTTCCCTCCTTGCTTGACACAATCCCCAGGCTAGGACGTCAATGAGATCTAGCACCGCGTAAATATTTTAGGTTCCGTGAATAGAAATCACTGGGATCACATTTCCGGGCTACCTGGATCGTGGTCGGCCTTGTTCTGCCACACACTGAGTGCCTAGGTACGGAGTACGAGTACTCTGTATGTTTGCGTGTATTTGTTACTGGTATCGAGCTAACCTTAAATAGAGAGTGGAAAATATCCTCAATTCCAACTGGTCGGGGAAGAGATTACCGTACCGGGATCTACATCCTTATTGCACCCAGCGGGCCGGTCCTGGCAGGTTGGCACTTTGTCTGCACATCACCCAAGAGCAAAAAGGTCCTTGTGGCGCTCCAATCAGTCCCTTACACTTATCTTCACCCTTCATGCCTCCCTGGCTTATTCGTGCCCACCTACGCCACCAAGCAGCCAAACCAAAGATACCACTCGTTTGTATCCACAGGCGAACCGAGCTGCCAGAATGTCACCCTCTGCCTCTGCCAATGTATCAGTACAGTAGCGTGTCGTGGGATCGCCGACACTCTCCGAATCAAGGATTTACTCGAGTCCTTGGCAGGTCATCAAGAAACAGCCGGGAAATAGTATCACATATCTTAAGCCTGTTGAATTGGTGGGTATGTCCCATATATATACCATATGCGGAGTACTTGAAAGCTGAAGAATTTCCGAGTCCTACGATATGCGACAAGTTGAATACCGAAGCAACTCCTCCTGTGGATGGCCAAGGACAAGATAATGGCCAAAAGCGGTTAGCAAATTGAGAACTTTGAAAGTTGGCTACAGGAACAAAGAGAACAAAGGGACAAACACAAAGGAAACCCGTTACTCTGTACGGAGTACGTGAAGGAGCTCTCAAGCCCCAAATCGTATTGTAGGCTACTCCGCACTGCCCACTTATGACTCTACATAGGCTTTCTGTGAGCTCGCTAGGGATGCCTTTTGAATTTTACAAACGGTACTAGTAAGGAAGCGAGAAACGCATCTCTAACCCTTGTCAAGCTAGGCACCCAGTGCATCATCTCCAGCGACTAGTAGGAGAACGCTAAAGAGTGCTAGCTGGTGGGTGCTTCCCCCTGCCAGCGAATACAGTTTCGTCTTACAACAACGATTGGAGCCATCGCATGCCTCCCGGGGGTGGTAGTCGCAAATGGGCACGAAGCACCGCGACTGACCAAGAGTACTATACAGTATGGGGAAAAGATCGGCGTCAAGCATGAGCGTTCTAGGTACGGAGTACGGAGTGCTCTATACTCTGTACGACCACCTTGGAAGGGAGCATACATGGATCTGTTTCTGCATCTGCATGGAAACCGAAACGATTGCTGCTCCGATTCACACCACACGCAACATTCCTTGCACAACGCGGATCACCTCTTCTGTTCGCCAGCTTCCGCAGACCTAGACTCGATGCTACCAAGAGCTAAACCAAACAATCGGCTGGGGATCAGAGACTATTGGGGCTCTCTCGTGGCATTTTCCCACTACTTTTGCTTCTAGCAACGATCCTGTCCCCTTTCCCTTCGCCAAAGACTCCTCGTCAAGCACCGTTCCCTGGAGTTCGCCTGCCTGTCTTGGTCTAGGGCCAATCTCCCACGACTATACCACGTTTCCCCCAGGGCGTTCGGTTGCATTTGTCTTAGGACTATCAGATTGGCATCTGGCAATCTTTTGTTCCTTTTCATTCCTTCACCTCCGTGTCTGATTCTTCCATCTTCAACCATCGTGGTCTGGAATAGAGCATCAACATCTAATCGTCATTCAAGATGAGTCACGAAATGCTTCCTGTCAAGATGGGGTCGGTTGCGGTCAATGAAGAGAAGCCGGCGTATCGAAATGGAGGAGGTTATGCTGGTGCACGAACTGATGGCACCAAGAACACCCAGACTCGTGTTCGAGTATGTATCCTTTACCAGCGTCTATCATAATTGTTGCCTAACTTGTTGGATAGAGAATTTTCAGTTTCGCACAGATTTTCTTTTTTGCTCTCAGTTACATGTCATCCTGGGAAGCCATTTCATCGTACGGCGAACGAAAATTACAGCGTAAAATCACAAGAAGCTGATGGATTGATAGTAACGTGGCATTCTTTTTCTGGAATGGTGGACCTCGAGCACTCTCCTTTGGTTTCTTCTTTGTTATCGCTGGAGTGCTGTGTCAAGTCGCCTCCATGGCCGAAATGGCCTCAGTTCAGGTATATGCAATCGAATTTTCCAAGCAGAGGCGTGCTGTGTAACTGACCCTTCGATTAGCCAATTGCAGGTGCTCAGTATCACTGGACTCACTACCTGGCACCCCCTAGCCAACGACGATTCATCACCTGGATGCAAGGTTGGATTACTTGGTTCTCCTGGATCTCCCTGTTGGCCGGCGTCGTGAACATTGCTGCACTCATTGTTCAGACCTTGGTCAGCGCATCCTTCCCAAGTTATGAGCCAAAGGGATGGCACGTAACCCTAATCATCTACGCCATGCTCATCGTACAGGGCTTGATGAATCAATTCTTCTTCTGGCTCCTCCCGTGGATGGAGTTGCTTGCCGGTCTACTACACATCATCACCTGGATTATCTTCGTTTCCGTCCTGGTGACTCTTGCGCCTCGCCACTCCTCCGAATTTGTCTTTCTGGAGAAGACTGCGCTCTCTGGATGGAACAATGAGTACATCTCGTTCAATCTTGGTATGCTCACTGCTACCTGGGGTTTCGTTGGTAAGTCATAGTTCGTAACCACCAGAAGACCTCAATTACTGATGCGGTTTTCCAGGCTTCGACGGAGCAGTTCACATGTCTGAGGAAGTACGAAAGGCTCGCTATGCCGTTCCTCGAGCAATGTTCTGGAGTATCGTGATGAATGGTATCCTCGCATACGGAATGATCCTCGTGATTTTGTACTGTTTGGGCGACGTTGATGAGATCCTCGCCTCAGGCTATCCTCTCATCACCATCTGCATCAACGCAACTCAATCCGTGACTGCAGGCTCGGCAATGGTTGGCTGCAGCATGATTGTCACAATCGCTTGCTCTATTGGCAGTGTCGCCTCAGCCTCTCGACTTACCTGGGCTTGGTCTCGTGACGGTGGATTGCCAGCATACTTCTCCCATATCGACCCCAAGCACCGCATCCCAATCCGCTCGGTCTGGTTGCCAATCTTCATCGTCATGCTTCTTGCTCTCCTCAACGTTGGCAGCAGTATCGCCTTCAGCGTGATTGTCGCGCTTTCAACCCTTGGACTGTACCAATCCTACCTCATCGCCATCGCCTGCATGTTGTACTCTCGAATCCAGGGCAGGATTGAACCCGGCGGCTGGTCCTTGGGCCGGTGGGGTCTGCCCATCAACGTCTTCGCCATCATCTACTCAGCCTACATCATGCTCTTCCTCTGCTTCCCGTCGTTCCTCCCTGTCGACGCCTCCTCGATGAACTACGCCCTGCCAATCAACGCCTTTGTTCAGATTGCCGCTGTTATCCTCTGGTTTGCGTGGGGAAAGAAGAACTGGAGGGGCCTCAACAAGGAGATCGTCGATGCTGTCGTCGCTGACTCCGACCGTAACACCGCGGACTAAACTTTCCGTGCACGAGGTGAAACAGTACATACTTTGGTCAGGGTTTGCTTGGACTTGAGTATATATATCAATCATCCTGGTGGATTCCTCGCACGACATGACACCACTCGTCGAGAATCTGTTCTATCTCAAATGCTGGAGTTACCTGGCTGGGGGTCAAAAATTGCTGTTCGATATATTTTCGGGGGCTGCTTTTGCTGCTCATCATAGACACGCCATGAAACTTCTGGCTGCATAAAATATTAAATTACATATAAACACACAATGGTCATCGTCGACGGAAGTGCTGTTGTAGAAAGCTAGAGATAGGAATTCGCACTCTCGATCAAAAGTCTGCTGCCTGAGATACCAATCGCAGTCTTGGTGGAGCAGGTTCCGCGGTCAACAATCCAATGGAGCTTCCACGCAGAGTGTTCGCTGAAATGGATTGCGCACTTGCAGTGGCTGTTCCAATCGGCCAACCCCTTTAACAGTCCCGCGACTAGCGATATCATACCAGCGCTGGACTATCTCATTCTCCCGCCTGCGGAGTCACCACCCTGTCTGGTCTAAGAATGCTCGGCAGCTGGCTCTTTGCGATAGCTTGCTTCCATCTCCCGTCGCACAATGACAGCTTGAGATTCTTCAGGATACTCAACGTCTTGCCAACTGACAAGCTGATCCTTCTTGATATCATTCTTGAGAACGAATCCGTGCGCGAGGCCAATCGGCAAGCCTTCAATCGCCAAGGAGTCTTGAGAAGGCATGAGTTTTCCATACACAGTGAAGCCGCCTTCTCCGTCAAGTGTCTCCCCGGCTTTCAGGTCTCTTTTGGCAGATGCAACGACATCAGCAGCCCAGGTCTTTGTTTGTCCTGTCGGCTCACCACGAACCATGATGCTCGCGATGGATATCCCCAGCTCCAAACCGATTAGGTGGTATGGCTTGAATTGTGCGGCATATTTGCCAGAGCTATCCGTTTGAAGGCCGTACTGCTTGAAGCAATCCATTTGATACTGTCCTGGTGCTTCAATAACAACGTAGACACCCCACCGAAGGTCGTTGAAGACAGGCCGGCCGTCCAATTCAAGGCAGGATACGACTTCAACCGTCCCTTTCTGATCTAACTGACCACCCTCCGAAGCCGGTTTGAGAACTTGTGGCAGATCGTGGCGGCCGCAAGGTGGAAATTTCAGGCCGTGGCTCGGAGGCGCTAAATCACAACCATTCGCAACAGCTGCCATCTCGAGTGCGGACTTGGTTCCATCGAGGAATGAATTGAACATTTGGGGATTGAAATCTCCTGATGCGAGTTGCTCCTTGGTAAAACCATAGTAATCCCACACGGTGTCTGGTGTTGAGTAATGGTACTGAGGTAGGTGCTTCGTCCCCTTGCCAGCACAAACAACATCGCTATCTTTGATTCAGGCACTGTCTTCAAGGCTGGGATTTCTATGTGTCAAACTCACAATCCGGCCGTTCTCGCCCAGTCCACCAATTCAGCGATCAAAGCGGGTTGATCACCGTACGCCATTGAGTAAATTATTCCAGCCTCCCTTGCTTTTCTCGCCAACAGAGGGCCAGCTAGGATATCGGCTTCGACGTTGACCATAACGATATGCTTCTTGTGTTCACAACACTGCAATGGGTCAGAACGTTGGATCCCGCCAATGGCGATTCAATCGGCGCACGAGGAGTGCATGGCGAATACCTGCTGCTGGGTTTCCTGTGATTTCAAGAACCACGTCAATCCCAGCGCTGGCAATCATTGCAGCAGAGTCTGCGGTGATGGCCGTTTTGCCTGCCTTGATACCTTCTTCTACTGAGAGCCCCCTGGTTGTATCATACTTCTCAGGGGGGAATCCTGTTTTGTCTAGTGCTGCAAATGCTCTCTCTGGTGACAAATCTGCAATAGCGGCAAGCCGAAGTCCTTTGGTGCGATGCGCTTGGGAGATACTTGGCCTCCAGCTCAGCCAGTTGGTAGATGGACCCCTAGGGTTTCAACTACAACATTGAACCAAATTTCCCAGCCCCTATGAGCCCGACTTGAATAGGGCTTCCAGCAGCTTCGAGCTGCGCGAGTTTTGCTGAGAGGTCTGTCATGTCGACACTTCGCAATTCAGGTCCTTGTCCACGAGTCGACATATCATAAACATTGAGAATGGCAGGACAAGAGACTTCATGAGACACTGCTTCCTGCTTCCTGCTTCTCCGCACGATCAAAGGTATCGACTTGATCGTCACCCCCACCATCGACATCTTTCCCCTCGTGTATCAGTTCAATGCATCCTGATGACCCACCCTTGTGGATATCACAGGTTGGGATGATTTGGAGACGAAGTGGGTAGACAATTTGGACAGGTAGCCTCCCGTGCGGGTAATGAGAGTCCAAGCTTAACTATGGATCTACCTTACTAACAAGGGATGTGGGGCAATTCTAGGTCTTCGAACTTTCGCAGTACGTCTCTATTGATAAGGTGGTTCTCAGTGAACCAGATCTATAAGACACAACCTGGTGCGTGAGTTTGACTGTTGTGCCTCGGCCCTCGACCAGGGCGCCAAAAGGGGGAGCAGTGAAGAAAGAGAACGATGTCCAGTGCCAAGGGAGACATCAATGCCAGTCTAAGCCTTTCGGAGGCTCAATTACTGCATGTCGGTAAGGGGTGCATTTGAGCTGGTGTCTTTGATCTCATTGTCACCTCTACTTCCATCGCGCACAAATCACGAGCCCCTAGTCACAAAATTCACTACGGATTCACCTTCAATTCGACACGGATTAACTTAATGCCGGAATTCAAGGGTTTTTCCGGCACTAGCGGTCCTGAATAGGCAGTGACGCAGATGCTGCCTTAACTTCACAAGAATTTCTTTGAGGCAAATCTATCAATGACTCGCGCATCTACTGAATGAAACGCGCTGACTATCCTCCTAGGTTCCAACCGTGTTCAACGGATAGATTTCCTCATCATGACAGGAGTCTAGGCGAAGATTTCGTAAGGTAGAGTATCCTATTGTGCGGCCTATCTTTCCTTTGCAGTCGAGGCAAGCGACCAGGAATACTCAGGCTCGTTCTTTCCTTTTCTTGTCGTTTGTCGACGAGGTAATAACCAGTCACTCTTTCCTCTCTCCGAACACCACAATTCCCACCCTCTTCTTATCTCTTCGTTTTCAACTTCATATTCTCTACCTGCTCTCCATATTCTGTTCTTCGAGTCATGCACAAAGAGTGCATCCATCACTGGAGCCATGGCCGACCAAGCATCCTTTCTTGAGCCATTGAAAACCCTCCATGAGAACAGATCATCAGATGTTTTCAGTGAGTTTACCATAACTCAAGCACCTCAGGTTTGTGCTAACAGAGCCACAGTTCAGGCCTTCGTAGTGGAGATACCAGCAAAGTTGACAAGCAAGGCATTGAGGTATGGAAATACCTCCAACGGATATCTGCCCATCAGAAACTGACCCAATGCAGCATCGTCAAACCCATTATTCCTTCTAGTGGAAAGAATCCCTCGTTTGGCCACCTTCGACGTCTATGCAACCTGCATCACTTACCACTGGATCTGTCATGGCGTCGTGACTATGATTCAAACGGCCTTCAAACCATCTTTCTCCTCTTGCCCAACACCGTGGTTACCTGGGAATTGATCAAAGCCACTCTCCAGCCACACATTGATGTCGAGGGTCTTCCACGTTGCTTTGATGCTGTGGTTCCACGCTTTGCCCCTCTCAATGCTGAACAAGCGGCTCTCTGGACTGAACGATATTGGCCCACAATCTACAATCCTGCAGCACAAGTGCTTCAAGATGCTCCACCTCTCAATCAACTTCGTCGTATCCGGACTGCTCTCGAAGTGCCTAACACCGATAAATACATGAAATTGGCGATCACAGCAGCAGAGCAAGCCAAGGCTGGTGGCCATGGACGAGCCGTTGGTGCTGTGGTTGTCGACCCAGAGACCGGCAATGTCGTGGCTGTTGCTGGTGACGCGCGTTTCTGGTCAGATGATCCTGCCACTCGGGAGTTCATGAAAACCTCCAACTGTGAAGGAAGGCCAGAATACCATGCCCTCATGCGTGCCATTGCCATGGTTGCCAACAAGGAACTCCGAAGACGTATCAAAGCAGGAACACACAACAGATTTGTTGCAACTTGTTCAGAGACACCATCCGGTCAGGCCTTGACCGCTATTGAATCTCAATACGAGGACGATGACAAAGTACTGGGGGATTTGACAGCAGCAGTGACCAACCTCAACCTCACCAAAGCCACAGACTCAACAACAGAGCTTCCAGGCAAGCAGTCAGGACCTAAGAACGAGGGTTATCTCTGCAGCGGACTTGACCTCTACCTCACCCACGAACCTTGCGTATGCTGTGGCATGGCAATGATTCATTCAAGATTCCGAGCCTGTGTCCTGGGTCGACGAATGAGTGGGAGTGGTAGTCTCACTTCCGAAGCTGGTGACAAGAAGTTGGCATATGGCCTCTTCTGGAGACGGGAGTTGAATTGGCGTGTCATGACTTTCCAGCATACTCAAGCCTCCAACCTAGGCGGAGAAGGTCGAATTGACACTGAAATATTCCATGCTTAGGAAGTCAATTATTCGGAATATCGGGCATTGTTTTTAGGCAAAGGCTGCCACCCTGGTCCAGTCGCCATCATCCTTTCTACGAAACTCAACACCTTCACCAAAGTATCCAGCATCATTCCATTGTTGCATGGTATGGGCATCATAGGGTCCGTTTATGGCTCCACCGTCTCTTGCGTCGGTCCACCTGTATTCCCAGAGCTGTTCCATAGAGTTAACATGTGCTTCATCATCCTGCTCAACAGGTTCCTTCCATTCTTCACCCGTCTCCCTTCGGTATTGTCGTACAAGTAATTCTCTTTCCGTGTCGTAGATTTCAGCCTGCCCTCTGGTCATCAAAATGTCCGCTGCACCTGTAATAGCCTCGACCTTGTTGCGACGAGCTTGCTCAGCTGCATCATCATGAGCTGCAGCATCGTCGTCAGTGGTACCAGTGTTCTTCTTGTTCTTGCTCTTGGTTTGCCACTTTGGTTTCTTGTCTTTCCGTTTTCCGAGGCGGGCCAAGGCTTCAAGGACGGTTTCACCACGTTCCAGCATTGGAATCAGGTTCGACAAAACTGTACTTGTAGACAGGGAATCATCTTCAAGAGCGCGTCTCCGGCGTTCCACCTCGCGTTTTTCGGCAGCTTCCTTTGCCTTTTTGATCTCCTTCTTGGACATCCCTTCCAGCCAGACATCGTGTTTGGCATCCGGATCAATTGCTTTCCGGACATAGTTTTGTTGGTCATCAAATCCACCTTCCTCCATCTCCGACTTCATATTGAATGCATCTAGCTTGGGGGCATGTGTCTTCTTGCTGCCAGCTCCAAGCTCGGGGTCCAGCTCATCAGCGTTGGCTCTCGTTTCGTCATCCACCTCGCTCTCACTACTACTCTCGTCCTCATTGTCCGGGATTTTGCTTTTCCCCTTGCTACCACTGTTCAGGCTAAAATCTCCTGACACGTGGCCACCACTCGTCGAGTTTTCCACCTGACCAACGATCTGATCAGCATTTAGAAAAGAAACAGCCTTCTTCCTCCTGGCTTGTGCCCCTGCATGGCCTTCCGACTCATCTCCACTCTTGAAATCTTCCTCGAGATCTGCAAACATGTCATTATCCTCCTCCGCTTTTGACTTCGCCTTTGCCCGTTTTTGTTCTTTATCTTTCGCATCGGCACGGGCGTTGAAGTTGTCATTTTCGGAATCGGAATCATATCCGTCGATGTTGACGGCGCCGCGCCGAACTTGCTGGCCTCGTCCTCCGATCACATCGGCTTCGAGCACAGCATCATCTTCCATTGCGTCTGGCGCGAGTGCTGATGGATTCCGCACATCAAAGCGAGGTTTCTTCGTCTGCTCAGCATAGGATCCATCTTGGCCATGGGTGATGCGGGCGTAGTCCTCGGCAGCGCGCTTCGAGCTCGTCGAGTTGTAGGACATGCTTGAATTATGTGCTCAGGAATGGAGGAGGTAGAACGCAAGTACCGTTGTTTTCACCGGATGAGGAATGCTTTCATTTTTCTTGAGGCTAGATCACACTGGAGGACACAATTCGCTAAAAGAAAACCTCGAGGCAATGTCCGCGTTGGTCAGGTCCGACGTCTTAATTATTTACTGCTAGTAGTAGAGTACGGGGTACAAAGCACGAAATTAACGGGCGCGTGAAAGGCTTGTCGACGTCACTCTGCAGACTACGGTGGAGTATTTTCTTTCGACTATCACAAATTGATCAAGACAGAAGACGCGCGTTTCACGTCTAGTAAATTGTCTGTTGGGTTATAATAAGTAAATAAGCGGTAGTAATGCTCGAAGGAAGATTAAATAGGTTGTATCAACTTCCACTCCGATGAGTTAAAAGTCGCTCTATCAATGGAAGGTTATTCACGTGACGATAGCCTACTACAAGGCAGCATGAGGGGTTGATCTAAAATAGCTAGTAACTATTAAAGCGGCACTCCATTATGGGCTCATGCACAAGGCAGGCGACAATGACGCTTCATGTCACTCAGCCTGCGCTGGACAATGATCTCCATCCCCATCTCCAACGAGCCTCGACTCATGCCTACCAACTTTCAGAATACACGACCACTTAAGAACATCTACTTTTCCTTTCTAATCCCTCCTACCTCACATCCCACTGCCTCATTAATCTAATTCCGTCCTTCTCAACCCATCTTTCCCACGGGACAACCACCCAACCCTTGATTCCAGAAGTAGCCTACCGGACCGCCACACATCATTACTTTAGCCTGCCATGGTATGAACTGCGGCTGGCTGCCAGCTCTCACAAGCATTGATCACTGACTTCTGTAGGCATACTACGAGGCGGATATGGTGGGATATCCTTCATTCATGCGAGGAGCTCCCCCGGTCGGCATGTCTACGAGAAAGTTCGATGAATACTACCGCTGCTACCCCGTCGTGATGATGAGCGGCCCCGAGAGAACGAGTGTCAACTTTGGTGGCAAGGTCTTCCTTCCGCCCTCTGCCCTTGACAAGTTGACTAGGTTACACATCGCGTATCCTATGCTGTTCCAACTGATCAATGGGAATGCGGGCAAGACAACCCATGCCGGTGTTCTCGAATTTACAGCTGAAGAGGGGAGGATATATCTACCACAATGGGTAGGCATGGGATAACATTCTCCAGAGAATCCGTCGTCGCTGACGTATCGTGACAGTTGATGAAAACTCTCCAGCTTGACCCAGGTGATTTGCTGCAGATAAAATCAACAGACTTACCACCTGGCAAGTTCATCAAATTACAACCACAGTCGCCAGCCTTCCTAGACATCTCAGACCCTCGCGCAGTTCTCGAAAATGCCTTCCGAAACTTTTCTTGTCTCACTAAAGGCGACATCTTTACATTCGAATACAACGATCAAACCTTCGATATTGCTGTCCTCGAGATCAAACCTGACACCGATTCTCACGGCATTGTCACCATGGAGACTGATCTAGAGGTCGACTTCGCAACGCCCCTTGGCTATGTTCCGCCAGAGCGAACGAGTGGTACGAGTACACCGAGGAGTGGTATCGGAAGACCACATGGTGGTTCGGTTCATTCCCAAGGAACCATGGCACAAAATATCAACTACTCTAGCATAGCCCCCGGATCTACGACTGCTGCTGCTGGCTCAAAGGCTGTCTCTTCTAATTTCTTGTACGGTGGCCACAAACTTAATTCCAAGAAGGGATCAAAGGCGCCTACTCCGAATGCCTCGACTCCTGTGGCAGGCAGCTCGTCCAACGCAAATAAAATTCCCCTTCCCAGAAAGACTCACGGCCCGCAACCACTACGTCTCCCTCCAGGCAAATTATTCTTTGGGTATGAGGTGAAGCCGCTACGTAAACTGGATGAGAATGGAGAGCCAGTTACCGGTGATGAAATAAAACCACGGTTTACAGGCCAAGGGCAAACTTTGAGGCAAAAGAAGCGAGCTGCAGGTACGGATAGCGGCACGGGTAGTGGCGTCAACAGTGATGCAGAGGCCAAACCCAGAGGGAAAGGTACAGGCTTCGGCCGCAAATGAGTGGATGACAAGGATTTTCAAGGCGCTCTAAAAGGCATTGATGGGTTCATTGGCTAGCCTCACGGCTTTGCATAGCGATGGAGTTCTGATGGTCATTGTCGTGGGTTTGAAAGACATGGAACCAATCCAGAGATGGGATACCAAGGTGATTCACTGGACCAGTTAGTTGACTCCATAGCGTATCCGGTGTACATTTGCATCTAGACATTTAGGGACAGCTCTACAAGAGCTCCCTTGTCAGAGCCTTTCAATACATAATTGAACTAGGATCCCCTTTTATTATCACCGTCTGTCGACGGTATTGGACCTGCTTGCATGTGAAATTCCCCAGCCTGATGCCAATCGACGTCATCACCACTCTCCACTCTTGACATCAGTGCCAGCGGCTGTCAAAGATAGAGTCATACCACTCGGACCAGCAGTTTCTTTTGATCACATGAAGTAGCGATCTCTCTTCATACCTCGCGGCCGGAGGTGGAAGCTCATTTTACTGAAATTCAAGATCCAACTTCTACAAAAGCCAACTACAAGTAGAAAAGAAATGCCATCATCCACAGCAATTGACCCAGCGATTCTGCGTGCTCTAGATCTAGATGCATCATCCAAAATCTCCACACACGGTGGATCAGGGTTCGCATCGACGTTTCGGATCACGACGCCGTCGACATCAGTCTTCATCAAGACATCGGGTTCATCCGGCGCGGCGACCATGTTCGAGGGCGAGCACGTGTCCCTCAATGCCATTCACGCCGCTGTGCCCAGCCTCTGTCCCAAGTCATTCGCCTGGGGAAAACTTGATAAAGGTGGGTACTTCCTCGCGACCGAGTTTCTGGACCTCGGCGGCGGAAGGAGAGGTGAATCCTCTGGTACAAAAGGAAGGTCTGGGATGAGTCTGGCACACAAACTCGCGACCCTGCATGCGACGCCCGCGCCCGTGCCAGACGGCTACCAAACGCCTCAATTCGGGTTCCCCGTGCAGACCTGTTGTGGCGACACGCCACAGAGCAATAACTACACGTCCTCGTGGGCTGACTTCTTCGCTCATCACCGCCTGCTCGCGATCCTGGAGCGCGGCGAGAGGAATAATGGGCCGGATGCTGAGCTACGCAAGGCTGTGGAAAGAACGGTGACCGAGGTCATCCCGAGGCTGCTCGCGGATGGGCATCTAGGTGGGAAACAGGGCATCACACCCGTTGTGGTGCATGGCGATCTATGGTCGGGGAACAAGGGGAAAGGGTGCTTCGTGGGACGGGGCCAGACAGGATCAGTTGCGGAGGACTCTAAAGCTGGCACCGTGGAAGACGTGGTCTTCGACCCGTCGGCGTGCTATGCACACTCGGAATATGAGCTGGGCATCATGAACATGTTCGGCGGATTTGGGGCATCGTTCTTCAACGAGTATCATGCCATCCTGCCCAAGACGGAGCCGCAGAGTGAATATGCGGATCGGGTCGCCCTCTATGAGAGCTATCATCACCTCAATCACTGGGCCATCTTTGGCGGTGGCTATAAATCTGGGGTCATGGGGATTCTGAGGGGGCTTTTGCGGAAGTATGGTGATAACGTGCAGTGATCATCAGGCGGCGGCGAGGAATTGTTGGACTACAAGCTGCTTTTATTGTTTGTCTAACTATGGTATGGTTCATACAGCTACTTCGATGTTCCGCGCCGCAAGGTCATCTTCAACTTTGGAGTTAGGATGTGGTCGCCTTCGACGGTTCTTTCAGAACGTCAACCGTTTTCTCCAATCGATTCCGCCTGCATGGGGATCGTCGAGCTTTACTGCCCAAAACCTCAGGATCGAAAGACGGGGAAGATGCCCGGGGACATGATGTTGCCCTTGGTTTGCCCTTGTCAAGCATGGGACTGATGGGGAAACTTGCCTATGGGATTGTGGTTTCCAGAAGATGGTTGCTTCGCGCTATCGTTCTCAAACCCAGTTCCCACGCACATATCACCACTCCGAAAACAAGCAGATGGCAGAACGTGACAGCAACAATTTTGCTCATGTTCTACTAGAAGTCTCAAAACATAACTTGAGGCCAAGTATCCCTCGACAGCCCGCAACGACGTCGCATTACGGATGCATGACTGGAATTGAAACGCGGATGCCGGCCGAGGCTCTTGAGAATACGGGATAAGTCGCTTCGCTCGCGTCGCTTGATGGAGTGGAGCGACTTATGCAATGCCAATGTAGATCAATTTTGGGGACTTGATGGCGAAAATAGCGAGTATGAAAATTGGGGGATGTTGAAAACTCTCTCAAGGGGATGGATTTGTCAGGATATTGACTTGAGGAATGAAATGCTTCAACTAGAGCGGGTATTGCTCCGGGGTCGGGGATGACGTATTAACAGCCTAACCAGTTATTAGGTTCCCCTGCTCTCTATGCCTAATCATAGCTGCACTGGTATATAATTTCGTCCCCTCGTCCATATTCTAGCCAGAATAAATCAATCCATTCATTAAACGTAACCGCCAAAGTATTCTCCTGTCTCAACCATCGAAACAATCATGGCAGCATCCAAGCGCGTCCTCGTCCTAGGAGGACACGGGAAAATCGCGATGCTGCTGCAGCCGAAGTTGCTGGCGAAGAACTTGAACGTCACGAGCGTGGTACGCAACCACGAGCACGAAGCGGAGATCAAGGCCCTGGGTGCAAACAAGCCGGGCAAGATCGATGTTCTCGTGGAAAGTCTCGACGACGTGCAGGATGCGAAGACCGCCCAGGTTGTGCTCGATAAGGTCAAGCCAGATTACGTGGTTTGGTCGGCAGGTAAGGAGGGCCTGCTGGAGCGATGATGCGCGGGCAGGCAAGTGCATCTGGTGATCTACGGATTCTAACACTTCATCAAAGGCGCGGGCGGCAAAGGCGGCCCCTCACGCACGAAAGCAGTTGACGAGGTCGCAGCCAAAGCGTACATCTCGGCTTCGCTGGCCACGCCGAGCATCACCAAGTTCCTACTGGTGTCGTATATCGCGTCGCGGAAGGGGTATCCACCGTGGTGGAACGACGAGGACAAGAAGGCCGCGGACCATGTCAACACAGAGGTGCTGCCGCACTACTTCAAGGCCAAGGTCGAGGCTGATGAGCACCTCGAGGCCCTGACGCAGAAGCGCCTTGAGAGCGGTGACAAGACGTTCCAGGCCATCAACCTGCGTCCGGGTACCCTCAGTGACGACCCGCCAGCACAGAGGGTTAGATTGGGGAAGACGCCGTCTCGTAAGTTTGCTCGCGAGCTTTTGGTTGAACGGATCGATGTCGCCTGGCTCGGATGCTAACTGTTGTTCAGGTGGAAAGGTCAGTCGAGAGACATGTGCCGATGTGGCATTGGCTCTCCTACTGAGAGACGATACTCGCGGATGGTTTGACCTTCTTGATGGCAGCGAGAGTGATCCGACGATAGATGAAGCTATTGAGGACCTGGTCAAGTCTGGGCATAGCGGCTTGGAGGGCGAGGACATCAAACGTATTCACGCCAGGAGTACATGAGATAGTGTATGATTAAGCATGAGGACCAAAGGGGCATTGAAAAGCAGACAGTTTGCATTTGAAATGGAACAGGCGTTCCTGACTTGAAATGTCGAATGAGGCCTCTTTGCTGTAGACCTTCTCGGCCTTCTCACAGGGAACCCTCTGACTTTGGGAATACAATGTTCGCGGAGATGGCCGTGACATTTTGATGTTGTGAACCTGTGACATCTGTCTCGGTTTTTTGAAGCCCCCGCACTTCTCGCAACCATTTCCCCAACCCAACGATTGCGTCAGCGATTTGGAGTCTATCATTACTAATTACTAGGGAGAGACAAGAGACATCCAAGGGTAAAGTTGATCAGATATAATTATGTCTTTCGTACCAAGAGGAGCGAGCCTATAGTATTCACGATACCAAGATTCAAATCCTCATATCAAGTCTCATACCCTCTATCCCAATGGCAATCCCTGACGCAGAAATCTATCCAAGCGCAACTGGCAAGGCCGCTGATATTGTGGCTCAGCATCAGAAGAAAGAGCCGATCACGTTGTACTCCGGATGGTTCTGCCCGTTCGTCCAGAGGTCCTGGATCACTCTGGAAGAGAAGAAGATACCATATCAATATGTGGAGATCAATCCTTACCTCAAGGAAGAAAGGTATGCTTTTGCGAGCCCCGTCGTGGTCGAGCGAATTTCTGGATCTGACTGACATGCCGAAACAGTTTCTTGAAGCTGAATCCGCGAGGACTTGTTCCAACATTGGGAGCTCCGCAAAAGGACGGATCGGAGAAGCCGCTGATCGAGTCGAACTTGATCTCCGAGTATCTGGACGAATCGTTCCCGGACCAGAACCCTCTCTTCCCCAGGGATCCATATGAGAAGGCGCGCATGAAAGTCTGGGTCGACCACATCACCACGCGCATCATCCCGGCCTACCACAAAGTCCTGCAGCACACCGACAAAAGCCCGTATACGCTTGAAAAAGCATACGGCGACTTTCACGCCTCACTGAAGACCTGGATCAAGGAAGCCGATCCTGAGGGCCCGTTCTTTCACGGCAAGGAGTTCAGCTACGCCGATGTCGCGCTCGCGCCGTGGGCCGTGAGGCTCTGGGTGTTGGAGCATTTCAAGAAACTCCCTGCCATACCCGCCGAGGGACAGGGAGGCGCGGACGAGGAGCTGTGGAGTCGATGGCGGAAATGGAGCCAGGCGGTCGCAGAGAGGAAGTCAGTCGCGGAGACGCTGAGTGATCGCGAGCATTACCTTCCATTGTATCAGAGGTATGCGGAGGACAGGGCTCAGAGTGAACTCGCCAAGGCTATCAGGGAGGGAAGGGGCGTACCGTGAAGTGTCAAGTAGAGCCTCACACAATCTAAGAATCAACGCCCTAAAATTTAAAAAGGACAAAAAAAAGAACCAAAAATGATAGGTTGGCTTCAGAGAGCGTCGAACCCTCCTCATACCGGCCATTCTTTTCGAGATGCTTTTGTCGCATTCGGAATACATGAGGACAACCCCTGACAACGCATATTCTGGCGGGCCCACCAACCAACCACTCTGGCACATCCGCCATCGACGTATTAGGTTATCGCCCCAACTCCTTCTAGGGAGCTTAGAGGGGAATCGCTTTCGTCGGATGTTGGGGGCAGTTCTGGCATTGAAATATATTAGTGTGTTAATATTACATGTGATTTTCGCTGGTGGTTAGGGAAGGAAGGGCACCCGGGGCCTATCTTGAGTGCCTGTGACTTTAACATGGACCTGATTAAGACGAAATGTTAAGTTTCTATAGTGAGCTCGTCGCTAGCTATCGTGCCTGCATCCATACTTCTTCTCCCCAAGGGAAAGAAGTCTTCCTCCTCGAAGTTAGTCGGTCCTCCTGAATACCTTCGCGGATGAGCATTGGCTGTGAGGATGTGGATTCATTGCCTATTACAGGGAGCTACGTGCATTCATCCAGCTGTTTGGCTTGGGGGCTTTCTACGGACATAGGATACCTATCGATGGACACTTTTTCTTTAGCTTTACCAAGTCTTCATCCCATGTGGAGTCGCTTCCATGAGGCTGGTACGGCCATTTGCGATCTCCACACCATCGATTGCTATCAACCTTTGAATGAGCTGTTGAAAGCGTCGAAGGCAATATTTCTCACGTATATAACTTGGTTGAGACTGCCACATCCGACTCAACGAGAGTGATGCGCCCAGTCCTGGAGTTACTGCTCTCAGCATCCCCAACCAAACCTGGTAGTAAGCCTAGCATGGGCGATCGGTTGTAGTCATCAATGGCTGAGGGTAGGTCAGTGCCATGTAGATATCGCTGGACTGCGTCAGCACCGAAGCAAAACAGACTGAAGCCATCCAAATCCTCAGCCCACCGCTTGCGAAGACCGTACATGACACCTAGGACCACGCAGCCCAATGCCCACAGCAACATGAGCACGACGACCAGGAGTGGTGGCACACCTCCTGCACCCTTGGCTAGAGTAACAGAAGAAACAGCGGCGGTGACGTCTGGACTGTGCCAAAGTCCATCCTTTCCGCTTTGGCCTCCATCTTGGCCGTTGTACACGGCGTGTACCGCATAGTGTTTGTACGCCAGGAGCACAGAGCGTTTGAGATCCTCCGCCTGCAGCACACTTGCGTAATTTGTGAACGTAGCAATAGCGGCTGGGTCATCCTGTGTGACGGGAGTAAAGCCAGCAGAAGAGAACAGCGGCGTGATCCAGTTGGAGTAGTCATTAAAGTTGTAAAAGTAATTATCCAGAAAGAACAGCTGCGACACACCCACACCAAGCCGTCGGATGTTGCCGCGCTTACCTCCATTTCCTGGTATCTCCAGCGACGCCTCGAGCGCGTCGGTGTCGTTTCCCATGACTTGAACACCTCCATCAGACGATGTAGTGGTAGCACTGCTATTGCCAGTGTCAAGAAGGGGATCGTCGATGCCTGGACTTTCCTTCTTTGACCCGGAGTCGGCATCGGCTCGTCGAAAATTAGAAAACGTGCCCGCGAGCCCATTGATATCTGCAAACCCTACTGCAGAGGTTGATTTGCATCTTACTCCAACGGCATCCATAGGACGGCCGTTTGCATCCGTATGCGGATCTTCGATGCCTGATACAGAACTCTGAATACCAATCCCTCCTCCGCCAGAGCCTTTGTCGATGTGCTCCCAGAGTAAAATCTCGAATACCTCTTCGAGCTCTAGTCCTGGAGAATCTGCTGAAGCATATGTGCTAGGGTAACCAGGACCGCTCGCATTGCGCTGAATATTGGCACCGACTTCCATCCAGGCTTTGATGTTGGTAAGCAGTCCCCCTTGTATAGCACCCATACTCTGGTTCTGCACACATATCCACGAGTCGTCAAAGACGTTATAGCACCCATGAGCTTCGGGGATATTTTGGACCAGCTGGGTGCCGTTCTCAGTCGGGTTTCGCTTGCTGAGAATGGTGAAGTCTTGGAGCAGTTGGACTGTGTCACACCCATATTGGAATGAGAGACCCCATGCTCTGCCAGTGAGAGGCACACTAGCCTGTGGGGAGAGAAAGACGTGACTGGAAGGGTCTTGCGGGAGTATATCCCTTGACGATGTATTGGGGTTTTGCAAGCTGTGGTCCTGAACAAGAACTGATCCAGCAAGAGGAAGTCTGGGCTCCGTTCCCAGTTGCCAGTGGCGAAATACCTCATTCATGAATTGCAGGGTTAACCGTTTGTCAAAATTGGACGCATTGAGGCCCAGGACTTCGGCTCCCACGGTATTTCCAACCACGTACGCATTTTCCGTTTGGAGGGTCAAACCAGACAGCGCAAAAGACCATGACAACGTACTAAGCACGAACAATATCCACCACAAACCAGTGAGCCTCCTACGGGCATCCTTCTTCGAGAAACGGTTCAACAAATCTGTCGTGGCGATCTTCCATCCTGAGAGCCCGCTCCAAGATCTGTCGCAATGTAAGAGTATTTGGCGAGCATTCCTGGCACCCCAGAACCTCGTCATAAGCATGCTAGCCTCGACACCTGCTAGTGAATAGGTTGAAATGCCGGGCGCGATTGCACCAAGGATGAACCATGACCACCAAACGTACTTGGCGTCCGGCATCTGGCCATGCAGGCTCACAGTGGGATTACTTGATGGGGCGAGCCAGACGACGTAAGTCCAGATATAATATGCTACCAGTGCTGGGGGGAGTACTATACATACGATTCCGCGCTGAATAAAACATCTGAGTGGCCTCGGAGTCACTTGTTGATTGAGTAGTGGCAGTTTCATAGGAGGCAGAGAAGACTGGGAATACAGATGAGGCTGAGGAGGGTGAACGGTTTGATACGCTGCTTGCATTCTTGAAGGATCGCCACCGCTGGAATCGGTGGACACCGTTTCAGGAGGCAGCATGGGCTGTTTTTGCTGTTGAGAGATAGCGTTCATATCTGCGTCTATATCTGGAGCCATGGTATTTTGAAAGAGCTCCTGTCAATGCCATATTCCGGATGATGGAGAGACCGCTGAGAAACTTATACAACTAGACTGATGGTACGAGGATCACAGGTTTTACTCAGACCTGAGTCATATAGCCATCATTCGTTATAAGACTAGATACAACATGCATCATGCACATGGCTGACAGCCGGGGGATGCCAAGATCCTTCGCTTGCATGCTTTGTCGATGGGTAGAGGTTGAGCTAGGTTTGCCGTGGGTTTCCCGTCGGAACAAGGGAGAGATGCCCGACATCTGGGTTGCGTTCTCTGTACATACCAGGCGTCGCGTGATGTTTCGCGAGCCTATGGTTGGGGGAACTTCCCCTTGCCGTTAGGGTAGATAAGATGTCGGGGAAGTATTGATGGGAGAAGTGAAAAGGTCTTGCAGCCTGCTATTATTTAGGTCTCTCCATTGGGACCTAATTACTTGACCCAGGCTAAAAATAGGGACGGAAGGTGTGGCGAACATCCTCGGCCTGATAGCGGCGGCATCCTGAGATACGGGATACCGGGGTACTTCAAGGAGTGGGCTAGATACATAGACTGGCAAGGCTCCTGTTACTCCTTGAGTATAGTAACTCAATTGCACAGATGGCTCACACAGCCCTGCAACATAAAAGTTGCCTTATTGCGAGGCTGCGGTTTTCCAGCAAGATTCAGAAAGTCAGCATCGGCACAATGGGCAAGGGGCCCCATCCACGAATGGGTTAGAAGTAAAGTCAAGACTTCTAGGCTTGTCTGGATCACCCTCTGCGTCAAATGCACGCGAATATCTGGCGATTTGATCTATCGACTTCGGTTCAACGCAGTCGGTTGATTTCACTTTTTGGCAAGCGAGAGCAACTTCGGGCGATTCTCTCATGCTCTATGTTGGTTAAGGATAATGGGAGAATCGACCGTGCCCAGTTAGAGCTCCTAGCTGCGAGAAGAACACCACACTCTGGGAATGTAGTGCAGACGAGAAGCCTACCAATCGAGAATGGTTGTTTCGTCCGTAAGGGTCGGACGGAGTTAGCTTTTGGGTATGTTTATCAAGACGACGCCGCCATCACGACATGTTCCCCAAGCGATTGCGACATTCAACCACAAATTTCCCAGTCTTGGGTTCAAAAACATTAGCAAATGGCTTGAAATTAGGCTCCTCGACATTCTCCGAGAAGGGTGTGGTCAGGCATGGCAAGTATTCATGGGCCAGGGAATCAAGGTATGGAGTTCCCCAAATATCTCGTTCCACGATGCTAATCACATTAGTTTCCCTGCAGCCAGACCAGTTTGACGTAGTTCGACAGACCTATTGACAAATTTCGGGATCGGAGCTTTGTCAGGGACGTTACTTTCTGACTTATGTTCTGAAGTATGCTTCCATTGGATGCTTTTCAGATCCAGACCACAGGTGAGGCGTCTCGGCTGGCGTCTCGGAGCTCCTACCTTTGCCCGCGAATGGCTGTTTGATATCCACAAAACCGCGCAAGAGTCAAGAAATTGTTCTATTAGCATAAACTTGATTGTTATTCAGCAACGTCTCCGAGCCAGCACATTATTGGTTTGCCTTTGCGCCGAGAGGCCTAAAGATGTTGCCTAGATCTACCCATTGCAGCCAGTGCGGCTCGCGGCAGGAACGGCCTCTACTCAACTTACGGAGGCTCAGCCCTTCCATGTTCTCGCGACTCGTTTATATCCCTGTTGTTGGTTGGCTGGGTGCAGAAGTGGAACCTTGACGGGCCACGATGCGAAAGGAAGACCATACCGTGGTCTTGCTTGCCTGAGAATTGACAGCACAAGATGAATTGCTTGGACTGAGCCGAATTTGAATTAGCTCCTGCTCCTCTCGGTTGCAGTTTATGAGGATGATGTTTTTCCTATTCCGATTTATGCACGTAGAGTCGTATGCACCGCCCAATGGAAGCATTGAAGAGTACGTTATTGAGGACTTTGACGGGCTAAGAAGATCGGCGTGGTCAGCGAAATGGTCAACTCTGAAAAAACTATTGCCAGCAGTTATTCACCCCACGCCTATGAACTTCTCAAGATGGTGCAATTGAGCTTTCCCAGCACGCCTCTAAAGCAACTTGAGACGGGTTTAACGAGCTAGCACGTGTTCGAATGACACACAAGGAAGATATAAGGGGCAATTCGGATGGTTTGTCTAGCTATATCAATATCCACACACCTTTTCAGGATGGCGTAATATCAATCGATGATGAGGAATAGACGAGACCTTGCGTCTATGCGAATTTCCGCCACGTGGATGGAATTGTATTGCGTGGGTATAAGGCTGGCAGTTGCTCCAATTCTACAGGGATGGTCCTGCTCAAGAGTTCAATCCTCCAAAAGTGCTTCTAGAAAGAACGAAGAGCAGGTCGCATACATATGGCCTTTCTAAACAGATTCCGTCGCTCTGGAAACCTCCAGGCTCAGGCAACTGCAACTGCAACGAACAGTAGTATTGGGAAAACAGAGTTCGTTGGTGCGGGTGATATCAAATATGCTGTTGAGCAGGGTGGCAACGATTCAGGTCCCAGCTATCAAGATGTATCTGGAGCACCTGTGGAGGTCAAATCACCACTTGGATACTCTGTTGGAGGCATCACAATCTTGTTCTTGAACATAAGTATGATGATCGGCACCGGCGTATATTCTACTCGTGAGTATGCAAGTACAAAGACCCAGGCCGATGATATTAAATTGATATTAGCTGCCGGAATTCTTAGTGGTGTTGGATCCGTCGGTCTTTCATTCTTTTACTGGACCATCGGTTTCCTCCTTTCGGCGAGTTCCTTGGCTGTGTACCTCGAGTACATGTCTTACTTCCCCAACAGATCCGGCTCAGAGGTAGTATATCTCGAACAAGCGTACCCTCGGCCGCGATATCTATTTCCAACTGTATTCGCACTGTGGATGCTTATATTGTCATTCAGCTCCAGCAACTGTATCGTCTTGGCTGCTTATCTCTTCCAAGTGAATGGCCATTCGCCGTCTGCGTGGGAACTGAAGGGTGTTGCCATCGCGGCGTTCACTGTGGTGACGATCTTTCTTAGTATCAATACACGTTTCGCATATCGGTTCTCGAACATCATTGGAGTTATTAAACTTATCACCTTAGTCTTTATTGCTGTTACTGGTCTTGTGGTGCTTGGCGGGCATACACGGGTTCCAGATCCAATGGCGAACTTCAGAAACCCTTTCGCAGGCACGTCAAATCAACCGTATGGATTGACGACATCGCTTGTTTACATTTACTTCTCCTACGGTGGCTATAACAATGCATTTAATGTTGCAAATGAGGTTAAGGTGTGTTGTACATCACACTGAAGGTTCCTTACCCATACTAACCTGAAATGCCAGAACCCAATTCGCGCTATCAAAATCTACTCTGTTGCTTCGCTTTCTATTGTTTTTGTGCTCTACATCCTCGCAAATGTGGCTTATATTGCTGCCGTGCCTCTAGCTGAACTGAAGACTTCTCGACAGACTGCAGCCTCACTATTCTTTATCAAGGTTTTCGGCTCAAGTGGCTCTGTGAAGGGACTCAACTTTCTCGTTGCTCTTAGTGCGTTTGGGAATTTACTTTCTGCCAACATTGGACTTTCAAGGATCACTCGGGAGTCCGGTCGGCAAGGTGTACTGCCATACCCTCGATTTTGGGCGTCAACAAGGCCGTTTGGAACCCCCCTAGGGCCATACTTGGTGAAATGGGCTCTGACATTGATCATGATTCTTGCACCGCCTGCAGGAGACGCTTTCAATTTCAGTATGTCGAAACTCGGCACCCCTCAAATAACATAGACTCCAGAGTTTCAAGCTAACAAATCCCAGTTGTTAGCCTTCAGGTGTACCCATACAGTCTCTTCAATGTCTTTGTGGCAGTAGGGATCTACTTTGTCCGACACCGGCGATCGATGCTTAACTTGCCACGTGGAGAATTTAAGGCCTGGGATATTGTTGTGATATTTAATATTCTCGTTAATCTGTATTTGGTAGTCATGCCATGGTATCCCCCTGCCACGGGGCGCAACGGAGGCAACGTGAGCTTCTGGTATGGTACCTCTACCGTCACGGGGATTGCTGTGTAAGTGTATCGTGATGTATCTACGGTCCTTGAACAATGTATCGCTGACAACGGCCTCTACAGCATCGTCATATGTGTAGCATACTACCTCCTCTGGATCTATGCCATTCCATATTGGCGAGGCTACCGAATTCGGCAGACAACATTGCAACTCCAGGATGGGGCCAACACTCATACACTCATTAAGGTCCCCCGGGATCAAATCGAAGAGTGGGACAGAACGCATGATCCTTCAGGAAAACCGATTGACGACGATGTCAACCAGGGCTCAAATGATTCTACTATTAGGGAGTGGAAGGGCCCTGAGGTTGCTGATGGTGAGCTCAAGCCATGAACCTGGCTTTTTAATGAGCCCCTGTGCAATGGTTGGATTTTTGAGGGCCCTCATTGATTCGCTCCTGGGACAGACCAAATCAGGAACCAAGTCATATTCAAGCTATCTTAGTCGTCATATTAATGCTTGTACATGGCAGTTCTACTCAAGAATGGTACAATGTACTTGTTTCATGGAGCTAGTGAAATTGACGCTATGTTAACGGGCAAGCAAGGCTGATCTAAATAGGAGCAGTGTAAAGCAGCGAGGACTTCGGTACTCCTTTGACGCACGTGAAATGGCGCCAAGCCCTACGAGGCTGGAAGGCGCGACCGCGTCACCCAATGGTTCAAAATATTGGTAGATTCTCTGCCCCTCCGTGCACACGTTGGAAAAAGCATACTTAGGCGCACGTCTGTGAGGCATGGCCGGGAGATTACTGCATATCGATGCTGGGTGAGATTGTACTTGGCCATTAAACCCTACATATCAACATGCCTCGAGCACCACGAAGAGCCGCCCACCATGAACGGGATCTTGCTGCGACCACTCCCACGAGGCCAACAGCCATAAATGCGATCACAGCTGCAATCCCCCCCTTCATGCTAGAAACTCCTCCGCATGCTGCTTTCTTGGCCACTCCTGCTCCTCCTACCCACAATCCAGGTCAGACAATCCTACCAGACACCAATGTCCCTCGTCGACCGCAAGCACAAACTCAACAAACGCTCGTCAGGAACGGGAATGTAGATGATGATGCCCCAGGTGGTTCACAGGCCTCACAAAATGCACTAGCACCGGCGACATCAGAGACAGGCCATACTGACGAACAATCATATCTGGAATCAGCCCACCACGACGCCGAAGATATAAAACAATTGCGGGGACTGCGAGATATTTCCTCTCTGTCTACATGGACTCTGTCTTCAGCAAAGCCAGGTTGTGCTCTGGCGCAGCTGAGAAACCCTAATCCTGCACTATTCTGGCAGAGTGATGGACCGCAGCCTCATACTCTTACCCTCCATTTCTTCAAGTTAGTGGCTATCGTGAAAATGCGAATTTACCTCGATTTCGAGCTGGATGAATCGTATACACCAACGAAAATGAAGTTCTTCGCGGGGATGTCTGAGGGTAGTCTAGTGGAGTTTGGTTCCTGGGAGGTTACAGAAACTATTGACCCAGAAACGGGCGAAGCTCACAGCAGCATTGAGGGTATTCGCGGATGGATTGAGGTTCCATTGAAGGGTGTTGGAGGCAGAGAAACCCGTTATCATGAGATCGGTGACTACAGTAGTAGCAGGGTCGATAATGAATTTGGAACGAATCACCTGGAGGAGCAGACTGAAATGGGAGGGGATGTTCTCAAGGCCATGGTGGTCCAGATTCGAATATGTGAAAATCACCAGAATGGCAAGGATACTCATGTGCGTGGATTTCAAGTCTTTTCCCGGGACACATCGAGTATGGGAGAGTTCAGCAATCTCTACAAGAAGAGCAAACCAGAAAAAGACGCAAGTCGACCAGACGAGGACGGCGGGCAAATGGTCAGATTGCAGCCACCAGATTGGATGGGCGATCCTGAAATTCGGTAGAGATTCCTTGAACGGTCCGTGGCCACTCTTGTTCTTACACCATCCTTATATCCGTGGCTGAATATGGGTGGTATATGCCAATCAACGTGAGTATTCTGTGGATGACCTGCCAGTAATTGCTACGTTTTAAGCAAGAAATGTAGCGCGGAATCAGCTCTTGCTCATCTGCATGTCTGGAAGGAGCGACAAAGAAGTGACGGAGCATTTTGGTGCCTGCGCCTGCCTCAAGTCTCCTGTATTCGATTCACCTGACCGTCCTTATTTTCACCACAGGCTTTCACTCCGAGCCTTTGCTCTCCTGCTTTGCATTACCTCTGCACATCTGAAAACTAAACGGTCAATTCCATCCATCATGGCTGGTGCTCGGCCCTCCCTACCAGGCTTACTCGGCGTTACAAGCTGTCTCCTTCTTGCGATATTTTTCGCGTGGAAGATTCAACGTCAGTGTTTCTTGAACCATTTGTAAACACTGGTGAAGTTAACTTGTTTCCCTAGAGAACACAATTGATGAACGATGTAAGAACCTCCTGATTAGTGGAAAATGGCCGAAGACCATCAGTCAGAACAATCAAACAAGAATTTGGGCACCACACGGATGCATGCTCTATCCCTACAAGCCCAACGGTCTTCAGCAATGCCTCTCCGAACGTTCACTTGTATTTCTCGGAGACTCCACGGCGAGAGACCTGTTCTGGGCAGTGTCACACAATCTGGACCATGCCCGTGCCCTCGACCTCCACTCGAGGTCAGGAAAGCACCAAAACATTACATTTGACACCGAAAAAGCCACAGTGGGATTTATCTGGGACCCCTTTCTCAACGCAACAGGCATACTCGAGCAATATACAGTTCCCGACTCTCCGAAAGAGGGAATGCTCCCGACCATTTTCGTCGTTGGCGCAGGCTTGTGGCATATCAAACATCTAGGGACAAAATATCAAGGCGAGCCCATCGACTTCCTGCAGCCATATTCTGATTTCCCCTCTGTTTCCTCCCATGTCCTTCTGCTCCCGATATCGGTATCTCAATCAAAAAGATTAACGCTCAACCCATCCGAACAACTTCACTCTGAGAGCTATGGCCACTGGAGTCATCTGCCCACCAAGATCTTATCCTCCAAAAATGCCAGCATCAACTTTACTATCTTCCAGAGCTATCTTGATATGATTGAAGGGGCAACCACATCTTTCGAAACCGATGGAATTCACGTTAGTCACACCATCACCCCAAGTATCGCTGGCGTTCTGCTCAATTCCATATGCAACCCTTTGGGCCATATTCCCAAGGATCAATCCACTGCATACTGCTGCGTCCCGAGGAGCGGGACCAACATAGTTCAGAAGCTTCTTCTCATTCTAGCTCTTATCTTTGTCCTCTATCGTCTCTTCAAATATGTCAAGCATCGGAGGTATAAGCACTTTTCATCCGATGGAAGCCCAAACTACAACAAACATCTGTGTGTTGCAGAATCTGTCACCAGAATCTTGATTGCACTAAGTTACTGTTTTGTGGCGGACCGCAGCGTTCTGTTCGAGAAGTCATCCAAGTTGGTGGACCCAACATCCTTCACAATCCTCTCATGCTTCATGATACTCGTTGGCCTAATGTCGTCCACCAGTGTGGCAGCTCCTATCAAGGCCATCGCAGATATCGCAAGCTTTAATCCTCGATCCCGACATTCCTTGTCCAGGTCTCAAACTGAAGAGTGGAAGGGATGGATGCAGATCACGATTCTGCTCTACCACTATTTTGGCATGTCCAAAGTGATTTGGGCGTACCAACTGGCACGTGTCCTCGTAGCCTCCTACCTCTTCATGACAGGATATGGTCATACAATGTATTTCCTTCGAACCGGCGATTTCTCGAGTCGAAGAATAGCTCTCGTGCTTTTCAGGACCAATATTCTAAGCATTATGCTGTCATTTACGATGGGCACTCAGTTCGATCTATACTATTTTCCAATGCTCTCAAGCTTATGGTTCCTCATCATCTACATCACCATGATTCCACTTTCGAAAAGTAGACTCACTACACACGAACTGCTGTTTCGAATCGTACTATCAACACTTACAGTGAGGAGCTCACTCGCAGCAAGCAGCATAATTGAATCTCTCCTTGAAAGTCTAGCGAATCCAGGCCTTGGCCTCGTTATTTTTGACGGAAAGGAGTTCATGTTCAGATTTCGTCTCGATGCCTATATCGTCTACATTGGAATGCTAGCTGGGATTTATTGTTCGCGAGAATGTGTGGACGATGGCACCTCGACTAAAATGTCGTCCAGAACGACCTTCGATTTGTTCCGATGTCTTCGGTGGTCCCGACGACTAGCTGTACCTGGCTCTCTTTGCCTACTCTTTTCATATGTCTCATTTTGTTGGTTCTTTGCAGATAAGTACGCTTACAACAGTTGGCATCCTATCACGTCACCATTTGTTGTTGTAGCATATGCTATTCTCAGGAACTCTAGCGAAAGGTTATCCAGGTCATACAGTCCACTGCTTGCATGGTTTGGTCGATGTTCCTTGGAGACCTTTGTCCTACAATACCATATTTGGCTAGCCTCCAATTCGCACGGCCTGCTTCGCTTCAGAATGTTCGATATTCTGCTCAGTTGGGCTGGGATCAAACCTGGAATCTGGACAGATGTCACCGAGTTTTCAATGCTCTCCGCAATTTTCCTCTACATCAGCTCTACTGTGTCATCTGCTTTGCCTATCCTTACAGCAAAGTTTCTCGACGAACAAGAATGCCCCGCCAGCAGTCTCAAATCCATGCCTGACCGGGTGAAACTTACCTGCAATACTCTTGAACGGAGGACGCTATCCGTGGATTTCCGTATGAAGCTCGCTCTTCTTGCCCTGTTACTCTGGGGCTTGAACATTTGTTGGCTTTATTCGGAATAGCAGCATGCCTATGCCGGAACTTGGACCTCATGTGTAGTGTTCAAGGAGGTTGTAAAAACTCGTACCGACGTGCTAACCTTGTTGGGATTATCAAACTTTGGGAAAGTTATATTCGGTAAACCGGCAAAGTGTGTCTCCAATTAATAAAGACGATCGATCATGACACATCTTTCCAACATCGATTGCGGAGAAGAACGCCCCTGGACCGCCACCACAATATTGGCAGAGCAATTTTGCAGTTCATAGAACATGAAAGAATAATCAACTGGGTCAGATCATGTAACGGTAAAGTCTTTCAGTACCACTGTTCAAGGTGGTGTACAGCACACTGAATAGATCGTATGATCTGATACATGGAATTGGAGCGAGAGGCCGTGTCATCGTTGCCGCATCTCTTCACCGAATTGACTTCGGATGTGGACTATTCGTTTCGTTTATGCACTCCGCACTTTTCACATTTCCTTTGATCTGCTTCGACATTTCCCCAGCGTCGATATATTCTCACTTCCTGGCGGACGGTCATGAACGGTAACTAGGAATATTGATTTCGCTGCACTTGAAAGCAAGTCGGGACATTTCCTACCAATCGCGCACTACCAGCCATGGGCGCCGATATCGAAGATGAAGGGGAGCAGGTCGAAATCATTCTGTCGCCCAATCTAGCAAGCATTAGCCCAGTGACCGACGTTGAGCCCCCTTATGGCTGGGTTGTTTGCATAAGTCTGCACCTCATAAATGCCTTTACTTGGGGCGTCATTGCCGTATGGAACCACTCTCCATATCCGGATTGAATTGCAGGCTAACTAGATTCTCTTTGTTCCTTCTAGAGCTTTGGTGTCTATCTATCGTACTATATCAGCCATGAAACCTTTTCTGGCACCAGCAATCTAGAATTCACCTTTGTGGGAGGTGCGAACTTCGCAGCAGCCATGTTATGCACGCCCATGGTAAATGTCTGCATACGGCAATTTGGAACTCATGTTCCAATGTACTGTGGATGCTTCCTATTTGCTGGAGGATTTGTCGCAGCTTCCTTTGCTGTCGAGTTTTGGCAACTGGTGCTGAGTCAAGGAGTCCTTGTCGGGCTTGGGACAGGCTTCGTTTGGCTACCCGCGACTCCGCTGCTTCCACAGTGGTTCAACAGAAATAGGAGCCTTGCACAAGGTATCGCTGCTGCAGGTTCTGGCATAGGTGGCATCATATGGAGCTTTTCGATTGTGCCAATGATTCAAAACCTGTCACTTGCATGGTCGCTCCGGATCACTGGAATGGTCTGTTTTGTCGTGCTGCTGGTTGCCTCCTTCCTGATCAGAGATCGAAACGAGAAGATCAGGCCGAATATTAAAGCAATTGACATGGATTTGTTAAAGAGATACAATGTCTGGTTATTGGTCGGGTATACCTTCTTTGCGATCCTTGGGTATATTGTCTTCATCTACACACTTTCCGCCTTCGCATTGTCCTTGGGCTTGACTCAGAGCCAGGCTGGCATCATAACTGGAATGCTAAACGTGGGAACTGCCATCGGCAGACCATTCGTTGGAGTCATCAGCGACCATTATGGAAGGATCACGACTGCTGCTGCGCTGACAGCATCAAACAGTCTGATGGCATTTGCTATCTGGATACCGACCAACTCATATGGCCTTCTCATCTTTCTTGGTCTTGTGAGCGGAGCGACAAGTGGGGTCTATTGGGGCACCATCGCACCACTTTGTGCCGAGGTAGTGGATCTCAAGGAACTCCCTTCAGCACTTGGTGTGATGTGGTTGTCGGTTTCAATGCCCTCATTATTTTCTGAAGCGATTGCACTTGAAATCAGGGAGCCAGAATCAGGCCGACCCTATCTGTGGCCCCAGATATACACTGGCTTGGCATTTCTCATAGCCAGCCTTCTACTACTGGAACTTCGAAGGCAGAAATGGGGCTGGCGGGGGGAACGGCATCGCTAATCGTTTTGAGCCGAATTTTGCATTGTTGGAGCCTCAGGGTATTCTGCTCATGCGACCAAGGATCGCCAGGGTACAAGATGTTAGCAAAATAGAACCATTGCTAGGATGCGCAGAAGGGCACCCAGCATGGACTCTTGTTGGTGTGGTTTCTCAACGTTTCTAGGAGGAAATGCCTCGGCTTTATACTCATGTCTGTGAGGCTCTGAGTGCACATGCTCAGAGCTGAACGATTAGTGAACAAGGCTGGCCCGATGTAAGGGTCTGACCCTTGGCATTTGGTTTCCACACACCGAACCGAAACGGACCACATCGGCGGTGCTAACCATATCGCGACCCTTGCGCCGGTGCTATGTACATGCCAATCGGTGCATGATATTACAGTCAGCGAGGTCCCTAAAATACAACTTCAAGCATTTTCTTGTGTCCATATTTGCACGATAAGAGTTGCCTGCTGATTCAGGCTTCTATGACGCAATAAATGTCCCCATATTTGCGTATGTACTGACCTTGCGAGTACGGCCGTAGTTTGCTTCCATCGGTAAACTACTAAACACACCAAAGCGGGTTTTACTAGTACTTGACAGCAATAATTCCCAACAATTTGCCCCTGAAATGGACGGTACATATGGATACACCTTCAAGGCTGAGCGACAAACACGGATGCCACTGGATATAAAGCCAGCCTGAGTGATCAGATGACCCCCTCTACCATCAGCCTCGCTTATCCGCAGTACTGTTAGTCAACAACATGCTGTCCTTTCTAAGCCCATTGCCAACATTACCGGCATATAGTGGCCCAGAGAGTGTCGGCACAGTAGAATACGAAATCCCGCTATCATCACTGGGGTTTGAGTCTATTCCAAAGGACCTTCCGGCATCGACGGTCAAATTTCGGATATTCTATCCCGCTAAGCTCAAGGACGATGCTGTCTGTGGTGTGCCATGGCTTCCAGCACCTCAAACGGCTCATCTCGGTGCATATATTCGCATGGCTCGACTAGGACCATGGCTTTCCAAGATATTGCTGTCCATTCCATTATACCTGCGCTCAACAATGATGCCAGCATACGCGAGCGCAGCGCTGCAATCTAAGGATATCCCACTGCCGGTTCTGATATTCTCGCATGGGCTAGTAGGTGCTATGAATAGCCATAGTGCGCTTCTGGGCGAGCTTGCTTCTCGAGGTGTGGTTTGCGTTGCTATCGATCATCGCGATGGGAGTGGTGCGTTGTCTCTTGCCCGTAGCGAAGGCTCCAAGGGCTCCACTGACCAAGCCACTGAAATAACATCAATCTACTTCAAGAATATATCTCTAAAGATCAGGCCTGGCGTCTGGGAAGCACGCGACAGGCAGTTTGAGATCCGTCTTTTCGAGCTTATGGCAACGTACAAAGCCCTGGAACTTCTAAACAAGGGAGAATCCCTAGTCAGCCTCGCCGGCGAAACAGGAGACATGAACATCATTCCCAGATCATCGTTGAATTTACAACCGGGAGAGGTCATTTGGGCTGGACATTCTTTTGGGGGAGCGACCCTTATTCAATTCATTAAGACCATCTACCATGAAGGCAGATTAACACGTACGAAGCAGAACAGCGATGGTATCTTACCCGAGCATTCCCTTTTGCTACAGCCAGCGCCCCCAAGCCTCGTGGAACAAATCAAAGCAACCTCACCAGTGATCCTACTTGACCCTTGGTTCATGCCACTCCGGTCACCCAGGACAAAATGGCTAAATGCGAAACCGCTTCCGTGTCATGATGGGATGAAAGATCAAGCCTACGGCCAGATATCGACGACAGTCGCCGTGCTCTCATCCGAATGTGCCTGGCATTGGCCACAAGTGCACTCACACATGCCTCAAATCCTCGCAGCAGACCCACAAACAATCAAGACAGAAACAGAAGCAGAAACCATCGCCTTGTTCAAGGACTTCGTCACGCCACGACACTTCATGAACGAATCGAAACGACAAAACGGAAACTCTGTGAGGACGGAAACGGAAGTGAAGCAAAGCGAGCCGACGGCGACTAGTGGCTTTGTTCTGCATGATACGACACATGTGACACTATCGGATTTCGGAATCATGTTCCCTTGGATTACGTGGTGGTTTACCGGCCAGAAGAAGCCGGAATTAGCGAACTGGAATGTGGCTAGGTGTATCTTGGGTGCGGCAGGGTTGGAGGATAGCTTAAAGGATGATGATGCTGGCGGTTATGGACGCGCCGCGGCGGATGCGCAGTTAGAGCAGATATATTACTGAGAGAGAAGAAGTGAGATGAATACGAAGAAGGACACTGATTCGACTCTGCTCGTTTGTAAATATGAGCGCCGTGCATTTCGTAAGTTACCGTGACGAGGCTGATGGAACGATTCGAGGGGCACGAAGCGAAAAAGGAGGGGCGGAAAAAAGGGTAAGGCTGCAACCTCGGCAAAATCTGTTGAATCTCCAAAAATTGAGGTAGCCGTGGATGTATGGATGATCTGAAGTCACTGCATCCTGAATTCTGAGTTCATGTGCCTTTCATTGCTGTTGGTTTGAAGCTACTTTACCACTCTCAATAAGGGTCCTCCGTACACCCATTGTCTCGCACACTGTCTAGAATACACAACTCTAGCGAACACACCGCCTCCTTTCCTTCCGTCCACCATGTCCTGAACCCTTCTCCCGCGCCACAACCACAACAATGCCAGTGACCGAAATCCTCCTCCTGCGCCACGGCCACCGGCTGGCATGGACGCTGGACCCAACAACCGGGAAATACACCTCAAGCCACCCGTATCCCACAAGACTGCCCGCCGACCCCCCACTCGCCTCCCACGGCGTCTCGCAAGCAATCGAAACAGGCGACTACCTGTCATCGCCCACCTGCCCACTCCGCCTCGACGAACTAGTCAAATCCGACAGGCTACGGATCTACTCCAGCCTATTCTACCGGTGCCTGGAAACTCTACGCCCCACAGTCGAGAAACTGCGCGATATTGAACTCACTGACTCGATCTCTCGTGTCACAAAACACGCACCGCTCTCCGTGCGCGGTGAGCGCGGCATCGGCGAGTGGTTCGGCCGCGCGTGGTTCGTGCAGCCTTCGCCTGCGGAGCCAGAACGGTTGAAGCGCGAATTTTTCTCGTGGTTGGATGAAACGTATAAGTCACGACTGATTCCCGAGGAGCACGGTGAGCGTATAGAGCCGCTGCATGATCGTGTGGCAAGGGCGCTGGCTGCCGTGGTGAGGGATGTCGATGAGGAATATGCTGCGGTTGGGAGGGGTGAAGAGAAGGTCACGTTACTGATGTGTGGCCATGCGGCGCAGATTATTGCCACTGGGAGGGCTCTGACGGGCGCGATGCCGGAGGACCATGATGAGGAGGATTTTAAGTGTTTTACCTGCGGAATTAGTCGGTTTGTGCGGAGGGCGATGCCAGGAGGATCCAAGGAGCACTGGTATTTCCGCGACGACTGGAGGAACGGGTCAGGTGTCGCGGGCGGCTGGGATTGTGTGGCGAATAGTGATTGTTCACATTTGAGTCAGGGCGAGGAAAGAGGCTGGCATTTCCATGGTGATGAGAGCTTTGATTCTTATGAGGAAGCAATGGCTAAGGGGCTGACGGTTAGAGAGTGCAATGGGACTGTGGAGGCGACCGGAGGGACTAGTGTGGGATATAAGTTATGATGATATCTGGAGTGATGGGATGCTTCTGCCACGGCATAGA
>Ga0105239_10000970_pt1 | contig 40255 bp, 27 predicted proteins | sample KBSC44metaG_FD_92761 | JGI IMG/M metagenome (GOLD analysis project Ga0105239, IMG submission 92761) | Corn rhizosphere microbial communities from Kellogg Biological Station, Michigan, USA - KBS C4-4 metaG | ecosystem: Host-associated > Plants > Roots > Rhizosphere > Soil | place: Michigan, USA... | reverse complement strand
GGACAGGCGTCGAGACCTGCTGCGCCTCCCGGCTTTGTCAACGGGATATACACACAGGAGTCGCGGAGGTTCCGGGAGACCAATATGGATTTCCTTATCAATGCCAACCATAAGTTCGGCAGCCTGGAAGTGAACTGGAATGGCGGGGGCAATAGGATGCGCAGACGTGCCGATATCAACAATGTCCAGGTCACCGACTTCATCATCCGCGGTTTGTACACCGTGCAGAATGGAAGAGCCAAGGATCCCGTATATACGCTGAGCGAACAGGGGGTGAACTCCCTTTACAGCTCGGCCGAACTGAACTGGAAGCGTACATTCTATCTCAACGGCACTGTTCGTAATGACTGGTTTTCTACCTTATCACCCAGTCACCGAAGCATTTTGTATCCCTCCGTATCCGGCAGCTATGTGTTTTCGGAGCATTTGCCCGGCGCGAGTTGGCTTAACTTCGGCAAGCTGCGGCTGGGCTATGCGGAAGTAGGCAGCGACGGCGATGTGGCGCCTTATGCGGACCAGCTGTTCTATAGCGTGAATGCCAATTTTATCAATAACCCCAATGGCGTACCCGTACCCGTTGGCACAAGCAATATCGCCAACGGGGTCACCGGCACCACCTTACCCAATCCCAAGCTGCGGCCGAGCCGGGTGTCGGAGACTGAAATAGGGCTTGAGCTGCGGATGTTCGATAATAGAGTGAATGTGGATCTGGCCGCCTATCGGAAGATCACGAGAGATCAGATCGTCTCTGTGCAGATATCCGATGCATCGGGTTATTTCAATACGCCCATCAACAGCGGCAAGAGCCGTAACTATGGATTTGAAGCCATGCTGAACCTCGTGCCGTTCCAGACGAGGGATTTCCGGTGGGAATTCACCGCCAATACTTCCTATAATATTACCAAAGTGCTCAGCATTATCACCAGCACGCCTGGGGAGCGTATCACCACCGGCACGCATGTGTTTAATGGAGAGACCCGGCAGGTGGTAGGGCAGGAGATAGGACAGATAGCCGGATATGGGTATGCGCGTGATGCCAAAGGGCAGCGGATCTTCCAATCCAATGGCCTGCCGCTGCGTACATCCGCCTTTGTACTGTTTGGCAGCGCCCTGCCCAAATGGGTGGGCGGATTCCTGAACACATTCAATTACAGGGGCGTCAGTCTCACCGTTCTGGTAGACTACAAGCTTGGTAACAAGATACTGTCCGGCACCAATTTCAATGCCGTGCGGCATGGATTGCACAAGATGACGCTGGAAGGCCGTGTGGGAGGTGTGAAAGGCGTAGGCGTCGATGCCAGCGGCGCCCCCAACAATGCCGTGGCTCCCGTGCAGACCTATTGGGAGCATCTCCGTTCGCAACAGATCGTGGAGCCTGTGATCTACAACGGAGGATACTGGAAGCTCCGGCAGATCAGCCTGGGGTACGATCTTACCAAACATATCCCCGCCAAGTGGCCTGTGAAGGGATTGAAAGTAGACCTCGTGGCCAATAATGTACTCATCATAAAGAAATGGGTAGAGAACATCGACCCCGAGACCTTTGGCTATGGGTCGGATAACCAGGTTGGGCTTGAGTCCCCCGGCCTGCCGACCACACGTAGTATTGGAGTGAATTTGAATATTAAATTCTAAAATCCCTATCATGAGAAAGATAGCATATATCTTATTGTTTTTTGCACTGGCGGCTCTGACCGGCTGTGAGAAAGGACTGTCGGACCTGAATGTGAACAGGACCAACCCCACATCGCTGGACCCCGTGCTGCTGCTGAACCAGGCCGTGATAAATACATCCTATCCCGCCAAGACGTTGGTATTCGACATAGGAGTCGTGCAGCAGATGGTGTCGCCCAATGGCGGGGTGCTGGCCGGCGCTAATTTCAACCAGGACAGCCGGGATGTGACCTCACAACCTGTATGGGCAGCCTATTATCAAAGCGTGATCAAGAATACGCATGACGCGATCATACGGAGCAAGGACAATACGTCCCGGAGCAATATGTACAATATGGCGCGAATTTTTCAGGCCTATGTCTTTATGATCCTCACCGATGAATACGGGGACATACCTTATACACAGGGTGGTGCGGGCTTTTCGGATCAGATACTTTTTCCCACTTACGATGCGCAGCAGGATATCTATCCCAAGATCATACAGGAGCTGACCGATGCTGCAGCGGCCCTGAGCTCTTCGGCTACCATCGAGACGGGCGATGTGCTGTATGCGGGCGACGTGAACAAATGGAAGAAATTTGCCTATTCGTTGGTGCTGCGTGCAGGCATGCGGATGTGTAAAGTTGATGCTACCAAGGCGCAAAGCGCCGTACAGGCGGCTGTCACTGCCGGTGTGATCACCAGCAATGCGGACAATGCCTATATCCGTCATGACGCCAACTTTACCCAGCCCATCGGCGGTACGCTCAATGGCAGCGAGGCCGCCAACTTTTACCTGACAAAGCCTTTTGTAGACCAGTTGAAGAACACGAATGATCCTCGTCTGCCCGCCATTGCTATACGGTATGTAGGGGCAGCCAGTGGAGCCGGGCAGACCGTGGCCGTAGGGTCCACCGACCCGACGAAACAAATAGGCATGCCTGTCGGGTACGACAACGGCAGCATTGTCGCCAAGGCCCAGGCCGACGGGTTGGCAAGCTTTTATGACTACAGCCAGGTAGACCGTCGCAGGATGGTAAAGATATCGTCGCCCGTATTTCTCGTGACTGCTGCACAGACCAACCTGCTGCTCGCTGAAGCGCGTTTCAGGGGATGGATCACCAGCAGTACTGCCGATCAGTATTTTTCGGATGGCATCAAGGCGCATATGGACCAGATGGCATTGTACGACCCGGGTTGTGCCGTAGCTGCCGCCGACCGTGATAATTATGTTGCCGCCAATCCACTGGCCGCGGGGAATGAACTGGAACAGATCAATACCCAATACTGGATCGCGTCCTTCCTGAATGGTCCCGAGGCGTTTGCCAATTTCAGGCGGAGCGGTTTCCCGGTGCTGACACCTAACCCATACGGACAACCGAACAACCCGGATGTGCCGAACGGGACCTTTATCAGGAGATTGACCTATCCCACTTCTGAGCTAAGCGTAAATACCAAGAATGTGAATGACGCCATTGCGCGACAGGGTGCGGATAAGCTGAGCACACGAATATGGTGGGATAAACCATAAGATATATTATGAGCAACGAGAGAAAGCTGAGAAGTTACGACTGGTTTGGCAAGTCGGACAAGATGGGTTTTGTGCACCGGAGCTGGTTCCGTACCCAGGGTTATCCAGACGATTACTTTACGGGCAGGCCTGTGATCGGCATTTGTAATACCTGGAGCGAGCTGACGCCCTGCAATGGCCATCTGCGGGATTTTGCGGAGGTGGTGAAAAGGGGCGTACTTGAGGCGGGGGGCTTCCCTGTGGAGTTCCCCGTCACTTCATTAGGGGAGACCGTTATGCGACCCACCACCATGCTGTTCCGCAACCTGGCCAGTATGGATGTAGAGGAAAGCATACGCGCCAATCCCCTCGATGGTGTCGTGCTGCTGACCGGCTGTGACAAGACCACTCCTTCCACGTTAATGGGAGCCTGCAGCGTGGACCTGCCTACCATTGTGGTACCCGGCGGGCCGATGTTGAATGGGAGATTCAGGGGAGAATGTATTGGCAGCGGCAGCTTTAACTGGCTGATCAAGGAAAAGCAGGGCGTGGAGAATTATACGCCGCAGGATATTCACGATGTGGAGACAGGCGTGGCCCGCAGCCAGGGACATTGTATGACCATGGGTACCGCCAGTACGATGGCTTGTATGGTGGAATCGCTGGGGCTGACGCTACCCGGGGCCGCGGCCATTCCCGCGGTGGATGCCCGTAAGAAAGTAATGGCGCAAATGAGCGGCCGCCGGATCGTGGAAATGGTGCGGGAGGGTATGAAGCTGTCGAAGATCCTCACCCGGGAGGCTTTTGAGAATGCCATTGTCATCAATTCAGCCATCGGCGGCAGCACCAATTTTATCATCCATTTACTGGCGATTGCCGGCAGGATTGGTGTGGAGCTGACGCTGGAAGATCTTGATGTTGTTGGCAGCAAGGTGCCGCTGCTTGTGAACCTGAAGCCATCGGGCAAATACCTGATGGAGGATTTTTATTATGCCGGGGGGCTGCCCGTCGTCATACGGGAAATGCAGCCCTGGCTGCACAACCATGCCCTTACTGTTAACGGGAAGAGCATTGGCGGGAATTGTACGGTGGCGCCTTGCTATAATGAAGATGTCATCGCTCCGCTGTCACAGCCCCTGCAACGCGAGGCGGGCGTAGCCGTGTTAAAAGGTAACTTGTGTGAGCAGGGGGCAGTCATCAAGCCTTCTGCCGCCTCGCCGCATTTGTTAAAGCATCGCGGCCGGGCTGTGGTGTTTGAAAGCATAGAGGATTATCATGCACGTATCGACGATCCCGCGCTGGATATAGATGAACATTGTGTGATCGTATTGAAGGGGGTAGGGCCGGTGGGTTATCCCGGAATGCCGGAGGTGGGCAATGTAGACCTGCCTATGAAGCTGTTGCAAAAAGGCGTCAGGGATATGATACGCATTTCCGACGGCAGGATGAGCGGTACCGCCGGGGGGACCGTGGTGTTGCATGTGTCGCCCGAGTCGGCTGTGGGAGGCGTGCTTGCCCTGGTGGAAGATGGGGATATGATCGAACTGGATGTGGAGGCCAGGAGACTGCATCTGGATGTCAGCGAGGAGGAGCTGGTTATGCGGAAGGCGCGATGGAGGCCGCCGGAGCCGATGGCTGTGCGCGGGTATGTAAGGTTCTATATAGATCATGTACAGCAGGCGCATTTGGGGGCAGACCTGGATCTGCTGCGTGGTGGATCGGGGTCTGAGGTGGGGAGGGAACTACATTAAAATAAAATGTATATTTGAATACTCCTACCCATTTATCTGACCTCGCCACCCCGAACTACAGCATTTTCGTCTAAAAAAGCTCCTGTTATGAAACCTTTTCGCTATGTAGCCATCGCGTTGGTGCTGATGTCGGCGTTATTTGTCAATGGGCAAACGAATACCGACAGTCTCCTGCGTATAGTCCAGGAAGACAGGCGGGACACCGCCGAGGCCAAGGCTTTGAATGAGCTTGCTTCCGCCATCTCCCGGACGGATATGCAGCAGGCAAAATCTTACTATTTACAGTCGGTGCAGATCAGTCAAAGCGGCCATTTTACCAGGCCGTTGAGCGTTTCATACGCACGGCTTACAAACCTGTATGGAGATATGGGGCTTATCGACAGCGGCAGTTATTATTTGACCTTGCTGAAGAAAATAGTGGATGCAGACCCTTATCTCCGACCTAATTATGTCCAGGCTGCCGGTCTCTTTTACAAAGGACAAAATAAGTTCAAGGAGGCATTGCCTTTTCAACTGGAGGCAGTGAACCTGGCGCGTGCCGATGTGAAGACAGACAGCTCGGTGAAGAATCGTACCAACCTGGCCGGCCAGCTATTGAATGTTGGCAATACTTATAATAGCATGGGGGATTATCACATGGCCCTGCGATGTCACCTGGATGCCTTGCGTCTCTTCGAGGCGGTGGGAAATAAGAAAGGGATATCCTTCGGATACCAGGCCGTTGGAGGCGATTTCCATCGGCTCCGGCAGATGTCCAAGGCTATTTCGTACTACAGGCAGGCGTTAGCGCTCAAGACGGAATTGCATGATGAGCGGGGTATGGCGATAACCCTGAAAGAAATGGGGTCCCACTATTATTATTCTTTGAATTTGGACTCTGCCATCTACTATTACGATCGGGCGGAAAAGATATATTGGAAGCTGGGCTTGAAAGTGGACATCATGGATCTGTATATCGATAAGGGTAATACCTATAAAGACGCGGAGCTCAAGGACAGCGCAAAGGCGTATTTCGAAAAGGGCAGGCTGCTGGCACAGGAGGTCGGGGATGCATCCAGGCTGGAGACATTCAATGCCGGACTGGCCGCCTTGCAGACTACTGTCACGCCGGATAAAAGCACAGAAAAAAAGCTGCTGGCGGCGTTGCAGCACGCCATCGATATAGGCGATAAAACTTTGGAGCTGATAAATTATCAATATCTCGCGGACTACTACGCCAGGACAGGGCAGGGGGAAAAGACCGAGACTTTTATCAAGCATTATTATGATGCGACGGATAGCCTGGAGAGCATGCGCATACAGACGCAGATGAAGAAGCTGGAAGGCCAGTACAATGTCGAAAAGAAGGAGCATGAGATCACGCTGTTAAAGAAGGACCAGCAGCTGTCCCGTCTCGAGCTGCAGAAACAAAAGGCTTTCCAGTATGGGGCCATTGTGCTTATTCTTTTGCTGGTATCGATAGGCTGGCTGGTGATCAATCGCTACCGGATCGTGCACCGTTCCCGCCGGGCCATCGAGATAGAGAAGATGCGCAATCGTATCGCACGCGATCTGCACGATGATGTGGGTTCGACGCTGACCAGCATCAATATCATGAGCAAGGTGGCCCTGCAGACTTCGGGGCAGCATCTGGAGGGGCAGCAGGCTGTCTTTCAGAAGATCAAGGACAGGACTTCCGCCATCATCGAAAAAATGGATGATATCGTATGGACCATCCATCCGCAGAACGACACGATGGAACGGCTGTTGTTCCGGATGAAGGAATTCGCGGCGGAGATACTGGAGCCGTTGGGTATCAACTATGACTTCGACGAGAAGGGGGACCTGGCGTCCCTGAGGCTGGACGTGCAAAAAAGAAAGGACCTGTATCTCCTTTTCAAGGAGGCCATCAATAACGCCGCCAAATACAGTGAGTGCTGCAATCTGCGTATCCATCTTTGGCGGGAAAAGGATTCTCTGCAAATGGAGATCGTCGATGACGGCAAGGGGTTTGAGGAAGATGGGATACGTACAGGGAATGGATTGGGGAGCATGCGGGAGCGGGCTGCCTCGATGGTGGCGAAGATACATATCGACTCTGCCATTGGGAAGGGGACACGGATTGCATTGGATATGCCGATAGTCTGATCTTGCTATACCGCGAATAGGGTATCGGGGGCTTTGAGGAATTAATGTATCTTACGGGTAACCACCTATTACAACCCAATGATCGGAATATTGATATACGAGGACAATAATGGTCTGCGAGAGAGCCTGGAAAGTCTGCTGACACTGACACCTGACCTGCTATTACTGGGCGCCTTTCCCCGGGCGGATGACATCGTGCAGCAGGTGGAGCATTTTAAACCCGAGGTCATTTTGATGGATATCGAGATGCCTGGCATCACAGGGATCGAGGCCGTGCAAAAAGTGCGAGCTATCAACAAGCAGGTTCATATCATCATGATCACCGTCTTCGACGACAGCAAGTCTGTGCTCGATGCCATTTGCGCCGGCGCATCGGGGTATTTATTAAAGAAGCATATTTCCGACAGGCTGCCCGAAGCCATTCAGCAGGTGATGCACGGCGAGCCGCCCATGTCGCCCGGTATTGCCCGTATGATCATCACTGGGATGCATGCAATGACCTCTCCGCCTGCCGCCGCCACGGGCGCCGCTGACTATAAGCTATCCACACGGGAGCAGGAGATACTGGCGCATCTGGCGAAGGGCAAGAGCCTGAAGGCCATGGCTTCCGAGCTTTATATCAGCATCGACACTGTCCGGACGCATATCAAAAAGATCTACGAAAAATTACAGGTCCATACGCAGACAGAGGCTGTATCCAAAGCAATAAACGAGCGGCTGGTGTGACCCATGCCGCCCGCTCGCGGTTTCCCGTTATTAACCCCCGCAGTGTTTTAAAAGGTTTTGTTATCTGCTCCAGATATGAGGTCGTTTTGCCAGGTGTTCACACCACCCGAGTGTTTTTCGCCGGAGCAGACATATCCTTTGCCGCCGGGGAAGGCCGCCTTTTTCGTCCATGTATTGGTGGCGGGATCGTATTCCCACCAGTCGCTGAACCAGGCAGCATTTCCATTAGCGTCTTCCCCGTAACCCAATCCTGCATAACCCTTCCCATTGATGGCGAAGGCGGTAGCATTGAACCTGTCCGGGTGGACAGGAGGAGAACGCTATGGCAGTGATGGCAATAGCCATCCATGAATACGTACGCATGTTCGGGGATTTTAAGGTTTTATGGATGGAACAAATATCCGCACATGCGCAGGGGATCGCAATACACCAATTAGGGTATATTGTCTGCTGGCCGCCTGGGTTTTCCAAAATGGCGCAAACGTTTGCGTATGGTTGGCGGGTATGTGTTGAGTAATTTCAATATATAACTGCTGTGAAGAAGACGTTGCAATCATACAATGATGAGCATTTGCTGCTGCTGATCTCTAAAAATGACGAGTGTGCCTTTCATGTTCTCTACGATCGCTACTGGAAGAAGCTGCTGGTGCAGGCGCTGGTAAAGACAGGGGCGCCGGAGGAGGCGGAGGAGATCGTTCAAACCGTCTTTGTCAATCTGTGGCGCCGACGGCAGACGCTCCAGGTCCGATGTGCGTTGTACACCTATCTTGCTGCCATGCTTAAATATGAGATCATTGCATCCTTTGCCCGGCGAAGGAAGGAAAGCCTTTTGAAACAGCAGCTTGTGTCATTACAGCAGGCTGAAGACAACGGTACGGTGGAATGGCTGGAGTACGAACAGCTCCTGGAAGACATTGAAAAGACCGTAGCCGCGCTGCCCGAAAAATGCCGGCTTGTATTCCGCCTGAGCAGGCAAGAAGGACTTTCCGGAAAGCAGATCGCCACTTCCCTTGATATTTCTCCCAAGACAGTTGAAGCTCACATGAGTCGCGCCTTAAAGGCATTGAGCGCATCCCTGCGCCAGTTGACAAGCTTTTTTTAGGTCCGGCGGGCCTTGGCCGGCCTGGCCATCGACGACTCATAGGCATTTGCCCCCCGACTCCCCCAAAAAAAATTTTTGACCCCGACTAGGGGATGTTCCTTTTTTTACCCGCTATATAAGAGGACCCCAGGTCCTCTGGCCGAAGGCCCATCATAAGACATGGAACGAAGAGGGGCTAAATTTGGCATAGACCATAGTCGTTCCATATTATAGTATCAGATACTTTTTCTATGACCCATGGTATTTCAAAAGAGAAGATAAAAGAGCTGTCGGAAAAATGGATGAAGGGGGCCTTATCCGAGGAAGAGCGCGCCCTTTTCGAAAGCTGGTACAATCAACATTCAGCGGCCAATATTGAATGGCCGGGTGATGAGACGGAGAAGGAGCTGCAGCACAGGATATACGACAAGATCAGCGCGGAGCTGCAGGCAGAGAAAGGTGTGCGGATCGTGCGGATGCGTCAGTGGCGGCGGGTGGCTGCAGCTGTGTTAGTTATTGCAGCCGGCGCTTTTATATGGCGTGCTACAAAGCCCGGAGTGTCGAAACCGGCTGTTGCCGCGGTACATCCTGCCACACATCAGACAGCGGGGAAGCCTGCCGATTTTATACGTCATTTTACGCTGCCGGACGGCACCCATGTGGTATTGCAGACCGGCGGCCGGCTGGACTATCCAAAGCAATTCACGGGCAGCGCTCGCGAAGTGAGCCTGTCGGGAGAAGCATATTTCGAGGTGGCGGAGGATGTTTCCAGACCATTTATCATTCACACCGGACGCATACAAACTACAGTTTTAGGTACGGCCTTCAATATCCGTGCATTGCCGGATGATAAGGAGATCATCGTCTCGGTGACCACCGGGAAGGTAAAGGTGGAAGACAACCGGAAGCTCCTGGCCGTGCTGACCTCGAATCAGCAGGTAAAATATCAACCCGTCTCTGCTGCCGTGGCGAGGGACAGCGTGAATGCCGCCAGCCTGGTAACGGACTGGACGAAGCAGGAGATGGCGTTCGACGGGCAGTCCTTTGAGGAAGTGGCGGATAAGCTCGGGAAAAGATATGGAGTGGATATCCTCTTTAAAAAGGAGGGGCTGAAAAAATGTACCATCAAGGTCTTTTTTAATGGGACGGAGACGCTGGACAAGGTGCTGGACATGTTGTGCACCATCAGCAATACGAGCTATAGCATGACGGATGGAAGAACGGTGGTACTGGATGGTACAGGCTGTGGAGAATAAGATCGGGTATATGAAAAACCCCTCTCGCCCTGGAAAGCATTGGAGGGGTTGGTTCAAAATAATATGCTAATCATTTTAAACTACTGCAATTTATGCAAAAAAAACTTGCATTCAGCTTCCGGCTGCCCGATGGGTATTATGCCGGGATAGCAGGGCGCACAAATCTGCGATTTTTTATGAAAGTGAGTCTGGTAGCCATGATGATCCTGCTGATGTTCACCCAATTGCTGACGGCGCGTGAAAGCTATGCTCAGAAGATGGAGGACAAGCTTATCACATTGGAACTAAGGAATGTACCGCTGCGTCATGCCCTTGACCGGATAGAGGTGAGCTCAGGCTTCCGGATGGCCTATGTACTCGAGCAGGTGGGGAGATACGGGAATGTCACCCTGGTAAAAGGAACGCGTTCCGTAGCCAGCACGCTGCAACTGATACTCAACGGCACACAGCTGGATTTCAGACAGGATAATAATACGATCCTGATCTTCCCCAAACGCAAGGACCTGGGGCAGAACAATTTCGATGCGGAGGTAGTGGTTATTTCTTCTCTGTCCGTACATGGCAAGGTATCCGACGAGGCAGGAAATGCATTGTCGGGTGTGTCGGTGTATGTAAAGGGCAATTCATCCATCGGGACTGTCACGGATGGGAAAGGCCTTTTTAAAATAGAGGTTCCCGATGCCGCGAGCACGCTGGTATTCTCTTCGGTGAATACGGAGACAAAGGAGATACCTGTGAACGGGATGAACGAGATCAACATGACATTGAAGATCCGTACGGAGCAGCAGGAAGAAGTTGTCGTAGTGGGATATGGCATCCAGAAAAGAAAGGATGTCACGGGAGCCATCAGCTCCGTGAACAGTGAGCATATGAATCTGGGCGGCACTACTTCCAATATTGCGCAGGCTATACAGGGGCGTGCAGCGGGCGTGAGTGTGCAACAGTCGGATTTCTCGCCCGGCGGCGGCATCTCCGTCACCATTCGCGGGGGCAATTCGATCAATACCACCAACGAGCCACTTTATGTAGTGGATGGATTTATCAGCGACAACGGGAAATATATCAATCCCAATGATATCGAAGATATTGAGATATTAAAGGATGCCTCTGCCACTGCTATCTATGGCGCACGGGGAGGTAATGGCGTAATCCTTATCACCACGAAAAAAGGCAGGCCGGGAAAGATGCAGATCGACGCGGATGCCTCCAATGGGTATCAATACCTCACCTACAAGCCCTCCCTGGTGAATGGAACGCAATATGCGGAAGTGCAGAATGCCATTGCCGCTGAAGATGGCAAGCCACCCGTATTCCCCTCCAGCTTCCCTGTTACAAACACTAATTGGTGGAAGATATCCACGCAGCAGGCTTCTGTTCTCAATCGGCAGATAAGCTTTAGCGGCAACGACAAGAATTCGAAATTCTATCTGTCGGGCAATTATATGAAACAGGTAGGTGTATTGAAGAATACGGATATGGAAAGATATTCCGTGCGGATGGGGGCGGAAAAGAGATTCAGCGACAGGGTGAAGGTTGGCTCCAACTTCTACGGCGCCGCCACCAGCAGCCATCTGCAGCGTTATGTAGCAGATATCACGGCGCCCCTGTTCAGCATTCTCACCGCACCGCCCAGCATTCCCGTCTATAATTCCAATGGCAGCTATTACCAGTATTTAGGCAAGGACAATGCGCTGGCCTTATTGCTGGAGCCGACAAATGTATCGTCGAACAAGCTGATCAACGGCAATATGTTTGCCGACTATGATATCCTCAAGAATCTTACGTACCATATCAGCGGCGGCGCCGAATATTCTCAGACGACGGCGGGTCAGTATACACCGCGTACGCTGGTCAACGGGCAGGCCAATAACGGCGTGGCGGCGGAACAAAGTAACTCGTCCTTCCGGTGGCTGGTGGAACAGTATCTTACCTACAAGTTCCGGACGGGTGTACATGACCTGACTGTAATGGCGGGTACTTCGAACCAGAAGGATGTACAGGAAGGGCTGGGCGCCGGCAGCAGAGGTTTCTCTACCGACCTGTACCTGTTCTACAACCTGAATGCCGGATCCATCCCACAGGTGGCAGGTTCGAGCAATACCCCCGGCAGCAGCAAGGTCGAGACAAAGCTTACTTCCTATTTTGGAAGACTGAACTATTCCTTTAATGACCGCATCCTGGCCACTTTTACCATCAGAAGGGATGGCTCTTCACGGTTTGCGCCCAATCACCGGTACGGTACCTTTCCCTCCGGCGCGCTGGCATGGAAAATGACAGACCTCCCCTTTATCGCGAATATGAATACTTTTTCCAACCTGAAGCTGCGGGTGAGCTATGGTCTGGCGGGTAATGACAGGATCGGGGATTATTCATATATGAGCAGATTTAGCGCATATGGTACTGCACTGAATACCTCGGGCACCCTTTCGCCGGGACTGGAACCTGTGTCGCTGATCAACAATAACCTGAAATGGGAGAGCAATGCACAGACCAATATAGGCATCGATATGGGTTTCATGCGTGGCAGGCTAAGCGCGACCATCGATCTCTACCGGAAGAAGACAAGCGACCTGCTGCTGGCCGTGCCCATCGGGCAATGGTGGGGTTTCAGCAGCCAGACCATTAACGCAGGCTCTATAGAGAACAGGGGGATCGAGCTGTCCGTCAATTCGACGAATGTGAAAGGGGCAGACTTCAACTGGAGCACATCTTTTAATATCGCTTACAATCGGCAGAAGTGTCTTTCGCTGGCGAACAATGTCAATATCATCAGCTCGAACACGGCCAATCCCAGCGGTGTTGTTTCCGCCCGTGAGTTCACGCGGCTGGAGCCCGGAAAGGAACTGGGTGTGATCTACGGTTTCCGGTACCTGGGTGTCGTCAAGACCGGCGAGACCTATGCACCGCAGCCGCTGTCCAAGCCCGGTGATCCCAAGTATGCGGACCTGAACAAGAGCGGCAGCATCACACAGGATGACAGGGAGTATCTGGGCAATACCAGTCCCCACTTTATCGCCGGACTGGGGAACGACTTCCAATACAAGAATTTCAACCTGAACATATTCTTCCAGGGAGCATTTGGCTATCATCTCTACAATATGAACCGGCTGGTGTTGGAGTCCACGACCAGCACCGACATATTAAACCGTTGGGTGGCGGGTAAGAATGAGAATACGAGCATACCCCGGGAAGGATATTTCCTTAGCTCCTATGGCAGCTATGTCAACTCCCGATTTGTCGAAGATGCTACTTATGTACGGTTGAAGATGGTGTCGTTGAGCTATGATCTGCCTTCGGGGCTGCTGACCAGGACGAAGATCCTGGATGGGGTGAAGATCTATGTATCCGGCCAGAACCTGCTGACGATGACCAAATACACCGGCACCGACCCGGAAGTGAATACGCATTCCGGGAGCAATGTAGGTGGCGGCATCGACTTCAACTCATTCCCCGCCTTCCGGACTTTTGTAGCGGGTATTAAACTGTCCATACACTAAAACAAGACATCCAATGAACAAATATATTATATCCCTTCTGCTGCTGCCGGTGATCCTTGTGCAGTACAGCTGTAACAAGACGCTGGAGCCAAAAGTATACAGCTCGCTGACGAATACCAACGCATTCCAGACCAGGTCGGATGCCATTGCCGCTGTCAATGCTGTCTATGCGCGTCTTAAAGGACCGGTGGTCGGCGACAACTTCACCTACTGGACGGTACGTCACTTTGCGCTCACCGATCTCGCAACGGACATCGGCCACTGCAATTATGGTGGTGACCCCGGTCAGCTGTCATTGGGTTTATGGAACTCCACCAACGGGTTATTAGGACAGGACTGGCAGTATGCCTATAAGCTCATTGCCAATGCTAATAATGCTATTTACAATATCACGAATATGACTACCATCACGGACGCGGAGAAGAAGCAGTTCCTTTCGGAATTGAAGTTCCTGCGTGCCGTTGCCTATATGGATCTTACGGATGCATTTGGCCCTGTGATACTGGTGACCGAGAAAGATGTGCCCAATGCCCAGTTCGTCAGTCAGCCGAAACCGACTGCCGTTGCCGATGTCGAGACATTACTAATCGGCGACCTCAACGATGCCGCCGGGAACTTACCTCTGAACTATGTCAGCAATCCAATTTATCCCGGCAATGATGTAGGGCGTGCGACAAAAGGTGCGGCGCTGACTTTGCTGGCCAAGCTGTATTTACGTCGTAAGGACTGGCCGCAGGTGCTGACCTATACTCAGCAGGTGATGGATCTGAAGGTGTACGACTTATACCCCGACTATCTGGGGTTATTTACCGAGGCCAACAAATGGTGTTCAGAAAACATCTTTTCGGTGCTCGCGGATGCGAATACCAATGGTACTGAGCTGTTGAATCACTTCGGTCCGTTAAACAACCCTACCCCTGCCCTTCTAAATCGCTGGCAGTACTATGCCGTGTCCTGGGATTTTTACAACACCTTTGATGCGGTGGATGACAGGAAGAAGTGTTTTTATCCGTATTATGTAGGGGTGGATGACCTGATCTATACACAGCCGCCCAGTTTGGGCGCTTCACCTCCTCCGGGTGTGAGCTATATGGCTGATGTGGCTACAAAGAAATATGCGGATTCATTGGGATCGACTACGTATTATGACGGGCACAGTGTAGACATCCTCCGTTATGCGGATGTATTGCTTAGCAGAGCCGAGGCCATGAATGAGAAGGATGGTCCTTCTGCGGAATGTATCCAGCTCATCAACGATGTGAAAGGAAGGAGTCATGCCAAGCTGTTGAACCTGGCAGACTATAATCAATCTTCGTTAAGGGACGCCATTTTGCAGGAGCGTGGATGGGAATTCTTTTATGAGGGCAAGCGGAGGGCGGATCTGATACGGATGGGTAAGTATGATGTTATCGTCAATAGTTACCTGAACAGGATCGGTCAGCCGTCGAATATCGTGATGCCTAAGAATACGTTTTTCCCGTATCCTCAGGGGCAGGTTAACCTGGATCCTAATTTGGATAATTCGGGCAGATAAATGACGACGGCCAGATAGTTTGAGATGTAAAAAATTACCGGTGTGATGACGAATATAAAAATAATGGTGTGGGTGATGGCGGCGTTTGGGGCGGTGCTCTCGGGCTGTTCCGGAGGCGGTGGTGTGATCCGTGAGATAGGTATTGGGCTGCATTCCAATAACGAGCTGAAGATCGAGGTGGATGTCACTACCAATGCCGATGCCCGGGTATTTGCGGAATACTGGCCCGACAGCAATGCGGCGCAGAAATATGTATCGTCTGTGTCCACCAGCGGGCTGTATCATGCGCTGGTGTTGGGTAATATTCTTCCGCAGACAGGTTATTCTTTCCGGGTGGTCACCGAGAGGGACGGAGTGCGGAATGAAAGTAAGGTATATCCATTCCGGAGCAGAGCGCTGCCCATGTGGCTGCAGGATCAGTTCAAATACAGCTGTACCCGGCCTGAGCTGTTGCCCGGTGTATTCAAGGATGGCTTTATGCTGATGAACAAGCGGGAGACGCCTGGGCTTCTTTACATTGTCGATGCCAAGGGGCGTCTTCGGTGGTATCATATGGTAGACGGCACTGGTGTGAAGGTGGCGCATTTCACCGCTGACAGGAGCATCATTTCCATACTGGGCAAGAGTGATGAGCCCACGAGCTACGGCAGCGAGATACTGGAGATCAACCTTTCTGGAGATACGCTGCTGCATTTGAAAAAGGGACAGGGCGATCTCCGATACACCATACATCATGAGGTGATCAAGAATAAGGCCGGGAATGTAGTGACCATTTATGAAGATCCCCGTATCATGGACCTGGGGCGTGTGGGCGGCGGCAAGGCTGATACCGTGCATGGAGATGGTATACTGGTGCTGGACCGTCAGGGCAGAAAAGTATGGCAGTGGTCTGTTTTTGATGTGTGCGATCCTTTTGCAGATCCCGAGCTGCTGAAGCATAAGAAGGATTGGATGCATGCCAACAGTCTCAGTTTCGACGCCGATAGCAATTACCTGCTGTCGTTTTATAATCTTGGGCAGGTGTGGAAGGTGGATGCGCACAGCGGCAAGGTCTTATGGAAATTCGGTAAGGGCGGGACGCTCAGTATGCCGGCAGCAGGGCTGTTCTCTCAATCACATGCCGTACATATCGATGCATCCGGCAGTCTGCTATTGTTTGACAACGGGGTCGAGAAGAAGCAGTCGGGTGTGTTTGCCTATCGGATAGACACAAGCGCGCGGTCTGCCAGGGTGGATTGGCATATAAATTTACCGGTGGATATCTATAACGACCGGATGGGAAGCGCTTATATGATCAATGATTCGCTGGTGCTGTGTTGTTGTTCCAAGCGGCATATTACCGTGCTGGCGAACAAAAAGGGAGAGATTGTCTGGACGTTGGATACGGCGATACCGCCTTATAGGGTGGAGTTTATCCCGGCCGAACTGGTGAAGCCTTATATCCTGGATTGACGTTGAGTTCACGTATAAAAATGGAAGTATGAGAACGGTAATTCTTTTGATCATGACCCTGGTGGCCGCCTGGTGGCTGGCGCCGGGTTGTCAGCCTGCTGCGGGGAAGGATGCGGTTGGTGCGACCAAGCCTGCCGACGGTGCGTCGAAGCCAGCTATGACCATCCCTGATACCCTGCTGATCCCAAAGGATAAGTTTGGGGAGGAAGTCCGTTATGGCAGGCAGCTGTTGGTGAATACAGCGTATTACATCGGTCCGGATGGAGTGGCCGGGCATTACCTGGGAAATAAGATGAATTGCACGAATTGTCACCAGGATGCTGGTACGAAGCCGTATTCTTTCAATCTGCTGGCTTCGCATGATAACTATCCCCAGTACCGGGCGAGGGAGGGAAAGATACTCACGCTGGCTGAAAGGGTGAACAATTGTATTATGCATCCGCATAATGGCCGGCCCTTGCCATTGGATAGTAGGGAGATGGTGGCGATATTGTCGTATCTGAAGTGGATCAATGGCTTTGTTCCCAAGGGAAGTAATTTCGAAGGGAAGCAGAACCTGACTGTCGGGCTGCCTGCTGCTGCTGCGAGTCCCGGGAGAGGTGAAAAGATCTTTATAGAGAACTGTGCGAGCTGTCATGGGAATGATGGGGGAGGGCAGCTGAATGCGGAGAAGACCAGCTATGTTTATCCGCCTTTGTGGGGGATGCAGGCTTATCAGCCCGGCTCGAGCATGCATCGCATCATAAAGATGGCGCGGTGGCTGAAGGGAAATATGCCGTATAACAAGGCGACTGTGGGCAAGCCTTTTTTGACGGATGAGCAGGCGTTGGATGTGGCGGCGTTTATCAATAATGATGTGATCCACCGGCGGCCGCAGCCAAAGTCGTTTGAATATCCCGAGGCGATGTTGAAGCCTATCGACTATGACAGGGGGCCTTTTTCGGATAGTTTTTCGGTGGAGCAGCATAAATATGGACCTTTTCAGCCTATCATACAGTATCGGAAGGCGAAGGGGATGCCCGTGGATTATTAGGGGCTCGACCTGTAAAATATAAATATGTTTAAATGGCATAGCAATTTGGTTTATTATTTATCTAATCCTGATACTTGTAGTATTAAAATCGTTGTTTTTTTAAACCAAATGCATTGCCCCAAATAGAGTCATTCCCCTGTTAATCCCTCAGCTTGAAGTTTGAGAGGCAGGATGCGGATAAAATAAAAGACTTTTTTATCTTTTATTATCCGAACGATCCGTACCTTTGTGGTATGGATATTAGCAGCATCGAGGACATCCGCCTGTTGGTTGATACCTTTTATGGCAGGGTCCGGAAGGACAAGTTCATCGGTCCCATCTTTATCGGGGCTATAGGAGGGAGGTGGCCTGAGCATCTGGACAAGATGTATCGATTTTGGCAGACCGTGCTTATGGAAGAGCATACCTATTTCGGCAGTCCCTTTCCGCCTCATGCCAGGATGCCGTTGGAGAAAATGCATTTCGATACTTGGCTCATGTTGTGGCATGGGACGGTAGATGAGCTGTTCGAGGGGGCGAAGGCGAGTGAGGCAAAATGGCGGGCTTCGAGGATGGCGGAGATGTTCCTGGCCAAGCTACAATACTACAGGGAGAATCCTTTGGCGGGGCCGATCCCCTAACTTTGCGGAAAAGGATAATATGGCCGCAAAAAAAGACTGGGCGGGAGCAATGCGCCCCCTTTTACGGAAATACAAAGGGCAGAAGCATCCCCTGGAATACCATGACGTCTATCAATTGCTGGTGATGGTTGTTCTTTCTGCCCGGAGTACAGATGTTCATATCAATTCAATAGCTCCAACTTTCTTTAGCGAGTATAAGGATATGCAGGCCTTATCCCGGGCCGATGCCAAAGACTTATTCCCTTACCTGAGAGGTGTTACGAACTTTGCCCACAAGGCGCAATGGCTGGTAGATATCGCGCGGCAGTTGAAGGTTGACGGGAACATACCACTGGATTTGGAGGGTTTGACCGCCCTGCCGGGTATTGGTCGCAAATCGGCCAATGTTATTTTGCGTGAGGCCGGCCGGCCGGCGGAAGGGCTTGTGGTGGATCTGCATACCGTGCGGGTAGCGACGAGATTGGGGATCACAAAGGAAAAGGACCCTCAAAAGATCGAGGAGAAGTTGATGAAGGTGCTGCCCAGGCAGGAATGGGATGCTGGTATGGCCATGTCTTTTCTTGGAAGGGAGATATGCCGGCCAAAACCATTGTGTGAGATCTGTGTTATGAGAAAGGAGTGCGCGTATTATAAGAAGATCGGACCGGACACGCTCAAAAAAACCAAACATGCCAGCAAAAAATGAATTCAGCAGAATAGCCGCGGAGAACACGGAACCCTATTTTAATACTGTCATCAATACTGTCAATGATCATGTCGTAAGAATGAGTATCATGACCTCCCCTTATCCCTGGCATTTGCATCCCAATTCGGATGAGACGTTTATCGGCGTCGAGGGTATCATCGTGATAGAGACCCATGAAGGGGTATTTGAACTGACCCCTGGTTCCAGCATTACCATCCCTAAGAATATGCCCCACCGGACCCTGCCGAAAGGGGCGCGATGCGTCAGCCTTACGGTGGAATCGGCGGATCTAACAACGGATTTTATATAAATTTTTCCACAAAAGGGAAAATCCTGCTGTCTCCCCATACTGAACATTCCTTCTCATTCGTTAGCAGTCTTTTGTATGCCTGGTTTAAGCTCTGATATCCTCCCCAAAAAACGGGGCCTCGCCGTCGTTATGGTGGTACTGCTGGTGGCATGTAATAGGCAATCCTCCCTTCCTCCGGACCATACCGCCTATTTCGACAGGGTATTCCACCAGGTAGACAGCATGAACCTCCCCCGGGACAAAGCATTTCAATTTGTAGACTCCGTTTATGCCCATTTCCCTTCGCCAGGGGTCATCGACCGTCTGCGCCGGCTGGATTACAAGGGTCAATATTATTTTTATCAGGCGCATGACCTTAGGAATACCATGCTATATATAGACAGTAGCCTGCTGCTGCTGTCCGGTCCGGAGGAGCAACGTCAGTACCGCAGTCAATATGCCAAGTGTCTTATCGACAAGGCCGAGACCTACCAGCTGGAGAACAATTACGAGAATGCCCTTTTTTATTATCATAAGGGACTGGAGGCTATCCGGGACCTTGGGGATAGCTGTACGATGGCCGAATATACCCAGCGGATAGCCATGGCCAGCTACCGGGCCGGACGTTTTGCCGACGCGCGTCACTTTTTTGAACTGGCATTCCATCAGTTTGCCGCCTGCCGGCCTGCCTTCAAATCCTTTGTATATGGACAATGCAACCTGGACAATATCGGGGAGTGCTATGCGGCCATGAGGAAATGGGACAGCGCCGCCTGGTATTACGACAGTACCCTTTCCTATATTGGCAGAGAGGCCGGGCCTTTTCTCAGGGACTCCGGGAATCGCGCTTACATCGAGACGGCTAAGGCCGTGGTCTATGGCAACCAGGGAGACTGTTCGCTTCACCGGCAGGATACTGCTACCGCCTGGCTGCTCTATCAAAAGAGCATCCTCATGAATTTGCGGCCGCTCCACGACTCCGGCAATGCGCTTATCGTGCTGGTGAAGTCGGCGCGTCTGCAACTGGCGCAGGGACAGCTTCACGAGGCGGGTACAACCCTTCAGGAGGTTCGCGCGATGCTCGATCACAGACCGGATGCCGATATGGACCTGGCCTGGCGAAAGCTGCGTGCAGAATGGCTGGCAAGATCGGGTGACATGTCCGGGGCATGGCATTCATTAAATGCTTTGGCAGATATGAAGGACTCTCTTTATACTGCCGGCACTTCCAGGTCGACCGTCGATGTGCCTGATGCGCTGGTGCACCTGGAAGACAAGAATACTATTCAGCAGCTACAACAACGCGACCAGGAAAAGACCGTTTACCTGACACTGGCTTTGCTGATCGTCTTTATGCTGGTGATCATTGCGCTGCTGATCCGCCGGAGCGCATGGAAGTCGAATGCGCATATCCAGCAGCTGAATGCCCTTAATACAGCATTGCGTGCCGAGAACCGGCAAACCCAGACGGCGATAAAAGCATTGAACGAGGATCAGGCCATGTATCTACGGAGTCTCAAGACCATTGCTCACGATCTGCGCAATCCGGTGGGGGCGATATCTTCTGCCGTGAGCCTGCTGCAGCAAGAGGATGGATTTGATCAGCAGTCGAAGACTATGTTGAACCTGATCCGGCAATCCGCGGATAGTTCTCTTCACCTGGTCAGCGGCATCATGAATCTCGACCTGCCCATGGGCAGCTTAAAGATAGAGCCGGTGGAGGTGGACAAGCTGTTGGATAGCTGTGCTGCCACACTACAATTCAAGGCCGGGGAGAAGAAACAAACCATCCGCCTGGAGACCGAGCATATCACTCTTCCTGCGGATCATGACAAGCTTTGGCGTGTCATCATCAATTTGCTGGACAATGCCATCAAGTTCAGCCCCGTGGGTGCTGACATCACGATGAACCTGCACAGGGAGGATGACAAAGCTATCATCATCGTCAGCGACAAGGGGATTGGTATTCCCAAGGATATGGAAGGAAAACTGTTCTCCGTGGATGCCGGCGTAAAACGCCTGGGTACGGCAGGAGAGGCCTCGTTTGGTCTGGGGCTTGCGATCGTGAGCCAGATCATAAAAGCTCATGGAGGGGGCATATCTGTAATGAGCGGGGAGCATCAAGGGACTACTTTCCGTATCGAACTACAGGCGGCGGTTGCCTAAAATAAGCCCGTGTCTAAAAGTTTTCCTTAAATAATACTGATAATCAAGTTGATGTGGTGTTTTTATAAATTATAAAAAAACCTACAATTGTAGTTACATCACTATAGTCTGCTCGTACTAATATTAAAGAGCAGAAAACAACATGCGCACTACTTTCCACATATAATCCCTAAACGCGGCCAGTTGCTTACCTTATTTGAACTTATGCGACAGTTCGTACTAAGGGTCGGGTCATCCGCTTGCCAGGCAAGTTGGGTGGCCTTTTTGTTTTAAAAAATAGTAAGTTTAGCCTTTCGACCAAAACCCACAACATGAGAATACTCTTTGCCGGCGTCTGTTTTTTCCTTTTTTATAACTTTTCATCTGCACAAACTACCGGGGCCGCCGTGGCGGGAGCCGGAGGTCCTTCCCGGCCCGTGAAGGTCCTCATTGCAGGCAGGCTGATCGATCCCCAGGGAGGAAAGGTCCTGGAGCATGTCACCATCCTCATCGATCATGACACAGTCAGCAAGATCGGGAAGGATATATCCGTGCCGGATTCCGCCCAGGTCATCGATCTCAGCGCATATACCGTGCTTCCAGGTCTGATCGATTGTCATACGCATATTACTGGTCAGCCCAGCGGCGATTATTATGCCGATATCTTTCGCAAGACGCCCGTGGATGATGCCGTGATGGCGCCTACCTATGCCTTGCGGACGCTGACGGCCGGATTTACCAGCTGCAGGGATGTGGGGGCCCGTGGGTTGGTGGATGTGGCGCTGCGGAATGCGATCAATCGGGGGGATATACCCGGGCCCCGTCTGTTTGTGGCTACACTATTTATTGGGAGCACCGGCAGTCATGGAGATTTAAATGGTTTTTCGCCTTATCTGGCCTGGACAGAAGGCCCCAAAGAAATGACCGGCGTTGCCAATGGGGTAGAGGGGGTGCGTCAGCAGGTGCGATTTAATGTCAAATATGGCGCGGATGTGATCAAGTTTGGCGCGAGCGCCGGTGTCCTCACCGAAGAAGAATCCGTCGGCGCTCCTCAATATACACAGGAAGAAATGAATGCCATTGTCGATGAGGCGCACCTTTGGGGACGTAAGGCCTGCGCCCATGCACATGGGACCGTGGCTATCAAGATGGCTGTCAATGCGGGTGTGGCGTCTATTGAGCATGGCAGCATGCTGGATGATGAAGCTATCCGTCTGATGAAAGAGAAGGGTGTCTACCTGGTAGCGGATATCTATAATGATGACTATATCCTCAGCGAATATGCGCGTTTGGGCTTCCCGCAAAAGATCATCGACAAGGAAAAGTCTGTAGGGCGGGTGCAGCGAGAGAGTTTTCGCAAGGCGGTCCTGGCGGGGGTTAAGATTGCTTTTGGCACGGATGCAGGCGTATATCCCCATGGGTGGAATGCTCGTCAGTTCTTTTATATGGTGAAGTTTGGACTTACGCCCATGCAGGCGATACAGGCTGCTACGTCAAATGCCGCCGACCTCATCGGCAACACGCGGATTGGAAGCATCCGGGTAGGGGGCTTTGCGGATATCATTGCTGTAAAGGAGGATCCGTTAAAAGATATCAAGGCGCTGGAAAAGGTTGACTTTGTGATGAAGGGGGGAGAGGTGTATAAACAGAGGTAAGACCCCTTGTTCCTTGCCATTCCACTTATTTGTTCGAAATAGGGATCAAGGAGCCATTCGTGAGATAGGCTTACTTGCGTAAGATCATAATGAGGGTTCCACTAATCGCTGCCATTGTCTTTTTTAGCCGGATGGTCTTTTGGGAGTTGCGCAGGTTTACTTTTCGTCGGCTGATTCCTGGCTGGCTGATTAGTTCGTTTTTGCTGAACGGGCTGCTGTTGGGCAGGCCGCTGTTGAGCTGGTCGCTGCTGAACGGGCTGTTGTTGAGTTGGTCGCTGTTGAACGTGCTGCTGTCTGGTCGGCAGACTATCTCTCCACCTGATCGCATTTGCAGGAGCCGGTTTGCGATCGGCAGACATATTTTTCTGCACTTGTGGTCTGTATAGCTCAAGCTCATTCTTTCTTAGGTTCTGACCTGGCCCGCTGGTCTCACTGATAGGAACCGGAGCAAATTGTTTTCCTGCACGCTGTTCAACGTCAGTTTTGTCCGGACCTGCATTGTATCTTAGGTGTCTGGAATTGTCTACTTGAAAATTATTTATTACTGTGGAATTTTTGATAATCGTCGTGTTGGTTGAAGGCCTGATATAATAATTATAAATGTTCTCTCTTCCGAAATCCCTGTCTCTCACGAATCGCCAGCGATCATAAGGTAAATTGTATCCGTTGCTATAGGCAAAGTCAATGGTGATGCCAGGCCCTATTGGCGCCCAGCCGAAGTAACCTTCCGACCTTCTCCATACTACCCATCCGGGACTCCATTCATAATCCGGAACCCATACCCAGCCGTAGTAGGAATCGTAAAACCACCGTCCATAGTGAAAAGGAGCCCAGCCCCATGGATAATCTGAGATCCAGGTCCATCCTGCATTGGTGAATGCCCAATAACCGTTGGTCCCATATGGCATAAACCCTTCGGACACCTGGGGAACCCAAACGTATCCATAATCTGAGTTATCCACCCAATAGCCATATTGACTTAAATCGTCATAAAAGATCTGGAAGGTGACGGAGCCCTGTGCTGATACTTTTTCCGTAACTAGCAATGTACAGGTGTTGAAAGCAATAAACAAAAGACAGAACCTGATCATCGTCTTACATTTTGCCGGGCGGTGAACTATTAACGGGTATTCGTTTGTTACCGGCGTATTGATTGTTTTCATGTTGACTGTTTTCAATGGTTGCGGCGACCATGTTCCTTCTTCCACTTATTATGTTCCGGATGGTCTTTGATCTGAAAATATTTTGGTTCGCGACTATTCCTTATAACTTCCTGGTCGCCGTGACCTTTGTAGGAGGCATATTTTTCCCTATAGGTTTGATGGTGGATATAGGGCCTGGGATCGTCGTTGATCACCACCTTGTAGCCCCGATAGAGATCATAATTGCGGTATTGGGGAGGCAGGGATCTGGAAAATACCCAACGCCCCCGCTGCTGGTAGATATACTGATGTCTCGGAACCGAATAGTACACATCAATATCGGGTATATAGTAATAATCGGCATAATCATAACCGACCGGTCCCCATACAGGCTGACTGCCGATGTTGACGTTGATACGTATCTGCGCTTCGGTATTTTGAAATAGGAAGCCGCTAGCCAATATGGCTATTATAATGAATGTCTTTTTCATTTTGGGTTTGTATTATTTGTTAATAAAGGGGATTGTCCCTATTTCTAGACGGCTCTTCTCCCCTGAATGATCCTTATTAGTATGACAATAAGTGCAATCACGAGCAGGATATGAATAATACCGCCGACATGAAAAGCAAAGAACCCCAGCAACCATCCGATTATCAGTATGACCGCAAGGATGTAAAGTAAATTGCCCATAAAATAATATTTAGTTCTATAATGATACTATTCTCCGATGGCTTCCTCCGGACAATAGTCAATGACATTTATGAGATTCGTTTATTATAAGGAAACCTCTACAAAGGTACGAGGCTGCAATTCCCAAGTATTATATCCTGTCTGATAAATACTATAATATTCACACATTCTGTTTATTGAATGTTCTGCTACCAGGATCGGCTGAAAAGCAAGTTGGGGACTTTTGGATCGGGCACCATCCTATCGAACATTTTACGTTAAAAGAGCCGGACCCGGGTCCGGCTCTTTTGTATCCTGGTGGATGGAGGCTAGTTTATTTTTACAAACTTATAAGTGCCACTGTGCTGATCTGAACTGAATTGTAAGAAATATATACCTGGCTCAAGGCTGCTGACATCGATGGACCTTCCCGAAGCCGATAGCTTACGTTGTCCGATGCTATTGTACACCTCCAACCGGGCGGCATTGGTCAGCCCATTGACATACAGCCTGGTGGATACTGGATTGGGATACAGCCCGGGAGCCTGGCTGATAGTATTTGTCGTCGCCTGGTTCATCGTGCCGGGGTGCATGGAGGACGTTCCCGCAGCCTGTCCAAACAATTCAATCTCTGCCAGCTGCAGGATCGACCCGCTGTTATTGGACATATTGAATCGGTAATACTGATAGGCCGTGGAATTGGTGAAGCTGAAGACCCTTCGTTGCAGACGGCTGGGAAAATCTTCGTTGGTACGTGTATCGATGGTCGTCCAGCTGCTGCCGTTATTGGAGCCTTGTAAGGTCCAGCTGAGCGGATCGCGTTCGGGGAAGTCGTTGGCCGAGGATATCGTATAGCTTGTTACCACATACTGTGACGGGGCCTGATATTGTACCCAGGCGGAAGGATTGAAGGTAAGATATTTCTTATCGACGTTGTTATCGATGAGATTGGGGTATTCCTCACCTGTTGGAGAACCCGTCTGATATTGAGCGCTGACGTGCCCGCCTGCCAGGTCGGTGATATCGATGCCCGAAGGTATAGGGTCAACGGGAAGTCCATTTGCTTCGCGCAGCAATTGAAAAAGATGGTCCGGCCGTACCACCACATAATCAGAATTTAATGAGTTCATCACATTCTTGAAATTGGTTGGCTTTACATCCGTCCATGGCTGTGCCTGTATAATAATAAACCGAGGTGTCGTTCCATTCCATCCTGCGGCGGCAGCGGCAATGGCGTCTTTCATAGGCTGCTCCCCCGTACAATAATTACAGGACAGCGGCATGCCCGGCAGGGTCTGGTTGTAGATGGTGAGCGGCCCGCCCGTATTTTGCGCTGTCAGCCCCAGCAGAGAAGGAGCATGACTTGCATATGCTTCCCCGACGTTTTGGTTGATACCGCCCGTGATGGTGTTCCAAACCGTGACAACCCGGAACCCTGCCCGTTTGTCATAGTCTTCGGATTTAGCAATGTACTGGTTTAGCGATGTGGCGTTTGGAAAGTTATTGGGATAGGCGTAGCCGTATCCTGATGGGCCCGAGATCAGGTTGTCATTATTTGTGGCTGTCTGATGATAATAATTCAGCGCCCCCGGCATGGCATCCAGCATGGCCGGAGACAGGGTCCAGCCCATCGGTACCGAACCCCGGTCGGGATTGTTCCAAAGCTTGCGCATCAGGTGCTCGACATACTGTAAGTTGTCGCCATCGCTTAATATAAAGGCGACATAGATCTTATTCTGCAGGGTTGGTTTGGGCGGCATGGGCTTTGGTATTACCGTTCGGGACGTACCGCTGTGCATCGTCAGATTGGAACAATAATCACTCGCCACCGTTGCTATCCCGTAGCTGGATGCCCGGGTGATACCAGAACCTTCGTCCGGCCACCAGCCTGTAATGACTGCATTGGCTGGCATGGAGGAAAGGAAACTGTTTAACAGGGTACTCTCCGCCGATACGTTCGGGTCCAGCCATATCACGGCAGCGCCCAATGCAGCGGCATACTCTCTTAGCCCCGCGCGGTGCGCGTCAGGGCTCAGGCCGATGAGCATACGATGATCCAGGGTCGGCCAGTAGGTATTGTACAATGTCTGATATACCTGCAGCTTGCTGGTGAACTGCCCGCGCAGATCCGTCAGTATGGGAAAATTATAAGGGGCGGAAGTCAGACGGGACAACAAGGAGGGAGAGGCAATGACTGCTTTTTTATCCTTTGCCAGCATGGTGGCAAGGTTCACGGTATGCGGCTGTGCCGGATCATAGACGATGAGGCCGGACACCTCAGTCTTGTATTTGGTGAGCAGCTCCCATCTGTCCGTATGTTCCGTCCAGGTGAGCCCCAATGATTGCATCCAGGTATAGGGTCCTTCCGCAAAGGCGTCGCCTTCATAGGAGAACAGACGCGGCTGCGTCCTGTTGACAACACCTTTTAGCGAGGAAAACAAATACATCTCGGCCGTATTGTCCTGATGCGCGGCGACGAAATCTACTTTTGTATAGGCCGACCCTCTCCAAAAGACGCGCAATTCAATAGCGTGATGACTAACGGGCATGGCAAAGGGCAATGAGAAGCTGGTATAGTCACCGGCGATGGGGAATTGCAGACGGGTCACTGCCTGATAGGCGAGGGTGGCGCCCGTGGTGGCGTCCCTTACATCTATTTCCACTACTGTGTCATTGTTGGCCGTGTTATTGTCCGTCTTCATACGGAACTCCGCATTGTATTGTCCTGCAGTGAGGGAGGTATCATACGGGCCAAAGACCATATGCTGATTGGCCGCATCGATGCCTGTCTGGCAGAGCCAGCCATCTGTCTCCAGGCGACCTGTGTGATGACTGATGGAAGGCCCTTCGGCTTCCCATCGCCAGGAGGTTTCGTTCAGGTAGAACAGGTCCTGGTTGCTGGCAGGCGTCGGAAAGGACGGCAGGAGCTGACCCTGGGGCCAGGTGATCTGGGCTTTAGCAACGGTGGTGGGGAGAAATGACGAGGATAAGAGCAATGCAATAAAGAGCATTGGCTTGCTGGTAAAGTTGGGCATGGTCGTTAGGATTTTATTCGTTAGGATAAATAGTTACATGTATACGAGGGGCGAGTAATGGGAATTGGAGTTCAGAAATGATTGATAGTTTAAATTATGAAATAATTACCGGAACCTCGCTATTGAAACGGGCGTTTTTTTATCAAATTTGTTTCATAATATATTCAATATCGATCAGTCTTTAATTGCGGTTGTCGTGCGGAAACCTCGTGTCGAGCCGTATTTGTATATGGCCAGTCAGCATCCACGAAGGCGGGTGTCTGGGCGCGCCGCACGGACCGGGAGGGTGTAAAAGAAGCCTTGAAGGATCTTCCGGATTCGACCAGGCAGAAGGTGTTGGATGTTTTGGATGAGCGCTAGGAAAGGGTCATTTTGCGATGTCGGGGGCGTCCTGGCAATCATACTGGATCAATAGTTGAAAATCCCCATAAAACCCAAAGAAGAAGGTGCCTATGTCATGGCCGCCTGTTTCCCGGTATTCAGTCGGCAGTTTGTGTTCATTAAGAGAATAGGCCTGAGTGCGACTGTTCAGGCTGTAATCCCTTGTCAGAAATCTCCATACGCGGTTAGTCAGCAGTACACTGGCTTCATTGACATAGCCTCCGATGTTTTCCACACTGATCTGACCATTATCATCGGTGCGCCTGCTGGTTAAATTACCCTGGTTGTTGTAGGTATATTCTATACTAAAGTTTGAGCCCTGGGTCTCTTTTATGACCCGATCCAGTTGATCGTAATATAATTTCATAAGCCATCTGTCCGCGGCTGTGCCCCGATCGCTGGCCTGACCTGTAGCATAAGTGGAGTCGCCTATGATCCTGTCCCTGACATCATAAAGATAAACATGCCAACGCTCGAATGTTCCGTCGTAATGGAGAGTTACCGACTGGGATAGTCGTCCTTTTTTGTCATAATAGAATAGCCACTGACTGTAATAAGGGTTAAAAATGTCCGGAGTGATGCTTACAGGGTTCTTCCGGCTGTTGTAAACAAACGCCAGGTTCATGCCATACGGGTAATATGGGAACGCTTGGGTCATTCGGGTAATGGAGCATTGCCGGAGATCAGCCCGGCCATCTTCCAGTAAGCATTTTAGGTCGTCGACTTTACGGCATGAATTGATGGGGAATGCGACGACGGCGAACAGGCAAAAGCCCAGCAGGGGAATGTGTAATTTTTTCATCGATAGAAGGTTTAAGGTGTGAAAGAAAAATGGGGGCGGTGTTAGTGGAGATTTCAGGGGGAGGAGTAATGTAAGGTAGACAAATAATGGTGGAACTGGTAGGGTGAAAACACCTGATTTTGAGGCTATGGGTGTGCATAAGTATTGCAATGATCGGATAGGTATTCTGGACATTGGTGTTATACAAGATGATGAGCCAGACATGGTATTCCGGATGGCCGAATATTGCATTGTGCTGTTAAGACGATCGCCAGCCTGGTGAATGTTTCTGAAGAGTTTGTCCTCCAGGTTAAAACCTCCTTGCATTCGTAAATCTGTGAACCGAAAGACGATCGGGTAGGTGGTTGAGGTAAATATTGTATTTTAGCCTCGTGATGAGAACCCACCAGATACCACAGGAACTATTAGCCAACACGGCTGCGAACCCCACCTCAGACCATATTTATATCTGTAGTTATCAATCAGCTGTTGGCAGCGTTAAGAGTCGGATTGTCCTAAGCCATCATCTTTTTAATTTTTTGCTGGCGGGCGAGAAGAGCGTGTATTATGCCGGAGGCCGTGCGATAATCGACCCTTCCAGGTTCGTTCTGTTGTCTTCCGGGAATTGCCTGATGAGCGAGAAGACAGCCGCTCAGGACGGTCCTTATAAAAGCATCCTGTTGTTTTTTGATAATCAGACGCTGAGTGATTTTTTTCTAAAGCACCCTGGGATAATAAAAGCATCCTGTAATGAATGGCAGGAGACGCCGGTCTTTGTTTTTGAGAAAGATGGTTTCCTTGTGAACTTCATCCACTCTTTGAGCCTGCTACTATCTTCCGGGCGGGAACCCGCCAGGGAAATGCAACTGCTGAAGTTTGAAGAGGTGATGTTATACCTCTGCAGCAAATATCCCAGCCAGGTGTTGGCCCTGCGCACGAGCCTGCTGGTGGCGGATGAGGATGCGGAAATACGCAAAGCCGTGGAATCCAATATAGAGAATAATATTACGGTGGAAGAGCTCGCCTTTCTTTGCAATATCAGCGTATCCACTTTTAAAAGACGTTTTGGACGGATCTATGGGACCTCTCCTAATAAGTGGATGCTGCAGAAACGTATGGAACGGGCTGCTGCCTTATTACAAAGTGGAGCGACCAAGGCCAGTGATATATACTACCGCGTGGGCTATGAGAACCTGTCCAGTTTTATACAATCCTTTAAACAGGTGTATGGCGTGACCCCTAAAAAATACCAGGAGCAAATTTGAACGTTTATCAACACTTTTTGACCTCCCGCCTCTATAAGGCTGACGCATCGATACAATAAATTTGTGCCATAAAAATTGCACATTATTATGAAAAAGATGCTGACAGTATTAGCGATAGCTGTTGTGATCGGCAGCTGCGCGCAGGCACAGACATTTACCTTAAAAAGCAAGGACCTTGGCGGACAGCTGACAAACAAGCAATATGCAAACATCATGGGCTTTACAGGAGAAAACCAATCTCCGCAGCTGTACTGGGAAAATGTCCCGGCGGGAACCAAGAGTTTTGCCATTACCGTATATGACCCGGATGCACCCACCGGCAGCGGTTTCTGGCATTGGGTGATCTTTAATATTCCGGCTGATGTGACGGAGCTGAGATCCGGTGCAGGGGATCCCGGAAAGAACCTGGCCCCCGCAGGCGCCATACAAAGCAATACGGATATGGGCAAGCCTGGTTTTATCGGCGCGGCGCCTCCCGCGGGATCTGCACACCGTTATATATTCACCGTATACGCACTAAGTAAAAAGCTGGACCTGGAGAAAGACGCCACACCTGCCTTTGTAGGATTCAACATCCATTTTGCTACGCTGGCGCAGGCATCGTTGATTGCGTACGGTCAAAAACAATAGTGGGCGGGAGGGGTATAAGAAGAGTGAAAGCCTGACAGAGGAATTAAAGGAATATTAAGACATATCATGGTGTAATGATATGAGCCAAAAAAGATTCAGGATTTTGGAGGAATGCATCCTTACACTCTTTTGAACAAAACCCATACAGTTTGCCTTTGTATTCTGTGGAATCTCCCACGCCATCCGATAATGGGGTGCCACATTTAGGGTCTTTGGGGTAGTCGAACTTCAGGTTTTTCAGATTTTCGGCAGCTTTTGTGGCTGTAGCATTGGCCTTGGACATAGAAGTTTCTCCTGATGAACAGCTCAGGCAGGCGGCCAGTATCAGGAGGGTGGCGGTATGGAGGAGTTTGCGCATAAAATAGATTTTATGCCCTGAAAGTATGGCAGTTCTGGTAATAAATAAAGCCGATCATCAAAATTTGGTGTCCGGCCGGCGCCGGCCTGTATTCATATCTTAATGAAAATCTTCCTTTTATACAAGAACCAGCAGATATACCATTCCATGAGAAAAGCCAGCAGACAGCCGATCAGCCCTATTGCCACTGCCGGGACATGGATCAGCGGCAGGTAGCCATGGGTCAGCTTGTCCGCGTATTCATTGATACCGCCGCCCACGGTATTCATCCAGAGATAAATGAACAGGGAGTTGACGCCCACGACGGAAAAGAACCACACAAATTTTTTATGGCCCCGGATATCGATCCACCAGTAGAAGAGGGCCAGCCCCAGCAGACACCAGCCGCCGGAGGCGAGCGTAAAGGAGGAGGTGGCGATCCTTTTGATGATCGGCGTGACCGTCCAGCCCAGACCAAAGCCTGCGGCCAGCGCCGCCAGACCTGCCAGACCCAGCCATTTCAACTTTTCGGCGCCGGACCTTTGTGAGAGCAGCAGCTTGCCCGCCAGCGCGCCCCAGATGGTATGGCAGGCTGTGGGTATACAATTGATGGCTACCCATCCGCCCGGACTGGTCTTATGCATCAGCAGCAGGTCGACGTAATTACCAAAATTATGCTGATCCGTAAAGGGCTGGTCGAATCCCGGGATCCGGATACAACGATATAAGACTTCCGTCAATAGCAGTAAGCCAAGGCTGAAAAGGATCTGCCTCCGGACCGGCCATTGGAAAATAAGAAAGGTCAGCAAGGTGGTAAACGCCAGCTGGACCAGGACATTCCATAGTTCAAAGCTAAGACCGCCCGGATGTACAGACCGGATAAAGACACCCCAGAACAAGAGTAAGCCCGAGCGTTTCAGCACCTTTAAGAAGGATTGTCGCCAGGGCATTCCCTTTACCTGTTGCTGATGCAGGGAATAGGCCATCGCCGTGCCTGCGATGAACATAAATCCCGGCTGGATGAGGTCCCAGAAACGAAGACCGTTCCAGGGATGGTGGAAGAGCTGATCGACCAGGGGAACAAAGGCTGTTCCCTTGGCAGCTTCTGCCAGCCGGTCGTACCCATCCGTACCTTCCAGCATCAGCAGGATCATGATCAGGCCCCGCATAAAGTCGAGAGACAGCAGCCGCTGGGCGGGGGATGCAGGGGATGTATTCACGATATTTTTTCCATTTTAGGTGTGACATAATGGATAAGGATCCAGGCTACGAGAAAAGAGGTTCCGCAAACGAGAAAAATGATATTGTACCCGGCGACGATATTGCCGGCATGTTTATAAAAATCCAGGATGAACCCTATAAAGATAGGGAAGAGGAAACTGCCGATGGCGCCTGCCATTCCGCCCAGCCCTACTACGGAACTGATCGCCGTCTTGGGGAACATGTCCGGGACGATGGCGAAGATATTGGCGCTCCAGGCCTGGTTGGCTGCCGCGGAGAGGCTGATGAGGGCTACGACGGTCCATAGATCCGTGGTGTAGCGGGTGATTATGATCGGGATCACACATGCTGCTGCTGCCAGCAGGGCTGTTTTGCGTGCTTTGTAGACCGGCCAGCCTTTTTTGATCAGCCAGGAGGAGAGCTGACCACCGCCGATGCTTCCGATCATGGTACCCGCATACACGATCACCAGCGGCAGGCTTGGTTTGCGGAGGTCCAGGTGAAAATGGGCGCTGAAATAGGAAGGAAGCCAGAAGAGGAAAAAGAACCAGATGGGATCTGTAAAGAATTTGCCGATGATAAAGGCCCAGGTTTGGCGGAGGCGGAGTAATTGACCCCAGGAGAAGTGCGTGGCCGGGGCGGACTGGACTGGGGAGTTTCCAGAGGTGGAAGACTCCTGTATATAGGCGAGCTCCGCTGGTGTCACGCGCGGGTGTTTTGCTGGCGTCCGATAAACCCGCAGCCAGCCGATCAGCCAGAGGAAGCCGAGAGAACCCGTGACTATAAAGGCTGCCCGCCAGCCATATGTTGCCAGCAGCCAGGGAACAAGCAGGGGGCCGACGCAGGCGCCGATGTTACAGCCGGAATCAAGGATCCCGATGGCAAGTGCCCTTTCTTTGGCAGGGAACCATTCACCTACCGTCTTGACACCGGCGGGATAGTTCCCTGACTCCCCAAGACCCAGGAGCGCACGCACGATCCCGAACCCCAGCGCACTTCTGACAGCCGCATGCAGCATCGCTACCGTGCTCCAGACCGTCACCGAGATGATATATCCGAGCCGGGTACCTATACGGTCGATGATCCTCCCGTAAACCAATAGCCCCGCCGCATAGCAGATGGTAAAAGCCATCACGATCCTGCTGTAATCCGTTTCCGACCAGCCGAACACTTTTTCCAGCTCCGGCTTCAGCAGGCCGAAGATCTGCCGATCGATGTAATTGATGGTAGTAGCCGCAAAGAGGAGCATACAAATAAACCAGCGATAGTTTCCGGGCATAGAGGTTGATTTAATCGATGGTCCCCACCAACCGGGGATACCATTTCAATGCATTGCCAAAATAAATTTTATCCACTACCTGCCGGGGCAGCTTCATTCCTTTGAACACGCCCTGTACCTTGGGAACAGTCATCGTGTCGCCCGTCGTAAAGAAACGCCAGTGCCGCAGCCAGATCTCGTGTGCGTGCTTCTTCAACCCCTCGTATCCTGCTATATGTTCGTTGACCACGTCCATGGCCTCGTGTCGCATGTCTGTTCCGTAGATGAGTCTGTCCTGGTATTTTATAAAAAAATCATGCACTTTTTGCCATTGGGTCAAGGCCTGGTATTGCAGGTGAGAGATGCGTTCCGCCAGGTCCACCGCCATGTTGGGGTATTTATCCAGCCTTTTGGCCAGTTCATCCACGCTCCATTCCAGGCTTCCCAGGTGAGCGCCGACAAAGGTCAGGTCCGGGTGCTTTTCCAGCATATGATCACGGGCGCGGATATACGTAAAATAGGATGGCCGTTCCGGATGGAGGTACATGTATTCCTGGGGATGAGCGGCTGCATAGTCCCTGTTGCCTTTGACCGTCATTTTATCCAGGGGCAGCCAGGAGTTGCGGTGCTCACCGAGGTGACCGATCAGGGTAATACCTTTTTTCGCCATAAAGTCCAACACGGCGTCGAATCGGGGATCGTCGATCATGACGAGGCGGCCACTGCTGTCCTTTAACTCCAGTCCTACATTCTTCCAGACCTTGACCGCGACGGCGCCATGCGAGAAGGCCTGTTCGAGCCAGGCAGTAACTTCCCTGTTCCAGCCCGTATCATTGAAATGCTGTAACGAGAAGGCTGTTGCAAACGCCACCCTGCCGGGGAAGGCTTGTATCTCCCGCAGCGCAAAGTCCTGCTGTTCTTCCAGCGGAGTACCATTGGTAGCATATACGTTGATGTTCAATAGCCGGAAATTATCATCTGCTGCCTGCTTTACAAAGGCCGTGTCTACGTCGTCCGTGAGATGCACATGCGCGTCGATCTTTTTTACCCTGGCGAAATCGTCCAGGGCGTAATATTCATTGACGGGAGTGTTGGATGGATATTGTGCGAGGATACTGCTGATCACCGGCAGCATCTGTTCCGCAAATCGTTGCATCCCGATGTCATTTGGGTGGACGCCATCCACGGTGGCCTCGTGGTCGTAGCCTGTCAAGCCGTCACCTTGCTTGTAGTACAGGCCTTTGATGCCGTTGTGGACCAATGTGTCGTATGCCCGGCGGAGCTCCTTTCTTTTTGCATCGATATTTGCATTGCCGCCTTTTTCAAAGACAACATCGTCATAATAGAATCCTTCGATCAAGAGGATGGGTGTTGCCGGTGCCCTGAGCTTTAGCTGCTTTACGAGCGCAACGGCCCGGTCGTATATGATCTCCTTTTTCGAGTTGGGGGTGCAGTCGATGGCATAGAGGGCGGCATCGATGTCCGACATGGCCTGTCCTACCGACTCGTCAAAAGTCCCTTCTCCGCTGAAGCCCAGGTTGATGAAGCTTCTGTTCAGACGGCGCGCCATTATGTTCGTATATGCCAGACCGGGGCGGCTGGCTGATGCGCCCTGGGCGATGCTGCTGCCATAATAGACGACAGGCTTTTTATCCAGGATCCATCTTTCCGATGGCCTGCTCATGACCGCCCATTGATTGACCCCGATGGATAGATCCGTCACGCAATTGTACAGAGGCAGGTTCAGGAGATATTCACGGTAGACGGGCTCGCCGTTTCGCAAAAGGGTAAACTCGTTGACCGTATCCTTTGCCAGCGCCGTGTTGACATACTGCCAGCCCTTTTCCGTATGCGTGTACAGGTCCAGGCCATCTACGCCGGCGGAGTTCATATTCCCTGGCCTTCCAATTTCAGCCAGCTTCCATCGGAGGCGGAGGGTCGATGCATTGGTCCTGAAGCGGATGGCTATTCCGGCTGCGGATGTGCTTTCATCCCATACCGGATCGCGTACGACGTCCTTATACTTTTGTGGCAGGCGGCGATAGTTGTTTTCGTTGTGACATTGGCCGATGATGGTGAGGGCGTGGCCATTAAAGAATTTCATCGAGTCGGTGAGGTAGCGGGGCTGAGGGGCCGATGGTGTAGGGCGCGCGCTGTCCAGCCACCAATTCTTATATCTTAACAATGCCTCCAGAAAATAATAATCTGCATAGGTCAGGGGCTGGTCCACTTCTGATTTGAAAGGGAGGGCGCCAACGCTGTGCATCAACAAAAAGCCGCCGTTGGTTGCTGGTGCAGCACGGTAAGCCGGTGAGGATAAGGAGCGCAGCATTTTTTCGGCGGCGGCAACATAGCGGGTGCTGTTGGCTGTGCTGGTATAAAGTCCCAGCTCGAGGAATGCGGAAGCCATGATGGCGGCGGCAGAGGCATCCCGATACGTATGGGGGATATCCGGTGCATCGTAATCCCAGTAGGGGATCCCGTCCGCTGGCAGCCGGGGATGGCTCAATATAAATCCGGCGATATGCTCCGCCTGCGATAGGTATGCCTTGTCGCGGGTATAGCGATACAACATCGTATAGGCATACAGCGCCCATGCTTCTCCTCTGCTCCAGGTGGAAGCATCCGCAGCGCCCTGACGGGTGATCTTTCTTGAGGGCTCGCCAGTCTGCAAGTCATAGTCCACGACATGCCAGGTGCTGTAATCTTTCCGGAAATGGTTCCGCATGGCCGTATTTGCATGCTGGATCGCCATCGTGTCCAGGGGATCGTCCCATTCCAGCAATTCCAGGTTCATCAGGTTGTCGATGATGACCGGACAGCGGTAGCGGGAGGAAGAGTCCCAGGATTGGATGCTCCGGATGGAAGGCCGGAAGCGGGAGATCAGCGATTGGACGGCGTCGAACAGCACCTTTTTATAAGCAGGGTTGCCCGTGATCCGGTAAGCATTGCCATAGCTGCACATGATCTTGAATCCGAGGTCATGATCGCTACGATTATCCTTTTCTCCTTCGATGATCTCCATTCTTTGTTCCGCCTCGTGCTTGAAGACCGGGTCATGCGAATATTCGTACAGGTACCAGAGGGCGCCGGGATAAAACCCGCTGCACCACCAATCTGCTCCGCTGGTGACCAATGAATCCTTCTCATAGGTGCGCGGCATACGGCCTGGCGGCAGCCTGGCCATGAGGGTCTTATACTGCCCCTGGGCAAATGCAAGGTCATCCTCCACCAGTTGACGCATCGGCTGGCTATATGCGGAGGGTTGGCCATGTACGAGCGGCTGCCCATATACGAAGTTTGAGATCAGTCCGACGATCAATAACAACGTCCGGTATTTCATCCTTGATCTTACCAATTTGGGTTAGGGGTTAGGTTCTTATTTAATCCCAGCTCCTGCGTGGGGATGGGCCAGAGATAATCCCTGTCCGCCCGGAAATGGCGCTTTGTGGCATCTTCCACGATGATCAGGCTGTCGGAGGTGAGATGGGGATTGTCCAGCTGTCCCTGTTCGTTGGGAAAATACCGTACTCCAAGGATCGCCTGCGGCAGTTCCGTTTCTGCTGTCTTCCACCGGAGAAGGTCCCAGTAGCGAAGGCCTTCGAAAGCCAGCTCGATCCTTCTTTCTCTTCGGATCTCGGTACGCATATCCAGTCCATTGGAAGAAACAAAATTATTGGTCAGGCCTGGCATTTTTGCCCTGGTGCGGATAAGGTTCAGCGTGGCATCCAGCTCCTGGTCCGTGACCGAGCCGTTGAGCTCGAAACGGGCTTCGATGTTATTCAGCAGCACTTCGGCATACCGGATGATGATATTATCGATATAGCTTACATTGACCGTCCAGTCCGCAGCGATATAATATTTGCAGGACCGATAGCCCGTCTGTGAGTATTCGAAGGTGGGTACATAATAGCCGGATACATACCAGGATTTTTTATTGAAGATCGTCATGGCCATTCGGGGATCGCGGTTCTCGAACTCCGTATAGGTATCCGTCTGTGTCTGGTAATAAGGCGATTTGTTGGCAGGCAGACCATCCGCGTACAGGTAGGCTGAGGTGAAATTGGTGGTAGGCATCAGCAGTCCCTCGTCGAGCACCTCGCGGGTGTAATTGTTGGCAGCGATATCGTTTACCTGGTTCTCTCCGTAGATGCGGACCAGGATATTCTCCGGATTGCTTTGTCCTTCTCCTGCATATTGAAAGAGGAAATAGTAGCTGCTGTCCGGATTGGCCGAATAGGTGAATAACGAATTGCTGCCCGCGGCGATGATCGCGTCGCTGGCTGTGATGGCTTTCTGCAAATGGGTCTGATAACCTGACTGGTTAAAGAATTTCATCCGTGTGCCTTCGAAGAGCGCTACCCGTGAGGTGAATGCCAGCGCAGCCGTGCTGGTGATACGGCCATATTCTTCACCGTCCTGTTGATCGGCGGCGGGTAGATGAGCCGCTGCAAAGTCCAGGTCCGCATACACTGAGTCCAGTATCAATTCCCGATTGGTCTTGGCGGAATAGAGCAGGGTATCGGTCAACTGCAGGGTCTTTGTAATAAAGGGTACGTCTCCATATCGTTTGACCAGGTCAAAATAGGCCCAGGCGCGGAAGAATCTTGTCTCTGCCAGATACTTGTTGATGATGGTCTGATCTCCCGTGACCCTTGCTGATTTCTCGAGGATGTTGTTGCAAGCCCTGATGAGATTATAATTACTGTTCCAGTTGTCGGACGTGGACGGTGGCAGCCAGGAGCCGTCGCTGACCGTATTTGCGCTCAGGCCAAAAGCATCCGCGGACATGTCATCATCCGTGTGGGTGTTGATAGGGGGTAAAAAGGAGTACAGGTAATTACAGGCCAGCTTCATGTCGTTGGTATTTTTCCAGAAATTTGCATCCGAAAGATCTGTTTGCGGTGTCTGGTCCAGTTTCTTTGAACAGCTGAACCACAACAGTGCCGTCAGCGCCAGAAAGATCGTCCTTTTATATTGAGTGTTCATATGATTTTTTTTAGCGTTCCTAGAAAGTAATGTTCAGGCCGGCAGCATAACTCCGGAAAAATGGATAATTATAGGCCGCATTGTTGGGGCTCTCCGCATCGAAATACTTATACCACATTTTGCTATGCTCCCAGATGTCCTGTCCGGAGAAGAAGATACGCGCCTTCTGGATCTTTGCCTTCGCGGTCCATCGCTGCGGCAGCGTATATCCTACCTGGAGATTCTTCAGCCGGATGTATGCGGCATTTTGCACCCATTTCGTGGAGGTGAGTACGTTCTGTGTGCCGCCTACATAGAGTCTCGGGAACAGCGCATTCATATGTTCCGGTGTCCAGTAATCCTTATTGATGGCCCAGGGCTGCCGCCAGGCGTCGACAAAGGGAACTATGGCGGACGGATAGATCAACATATTCCGTTTGCCCACTCCCTGGAAGAGGGCGGACAGATCGAAACCGTTCCATTCCACTCCAAGGTTGAGGCCGAACGAGTAACGGGGGCTCGTGTTGCCCAGGTATACCAGGTCGCCATGGTCATCCGGCCTGTTGAGCCCGCCATTGATAAAACCATCCTTGTTCAGGTCTTTGTAAATAAGGTCGCCCGCCCCTGTTCTGTCGTCCTGGAAGGCATGTGCGGTGACATCCGCATCGGTTTTGAAATAGCCTTCCGAGATATAGCCGAATATTGAGTTCACCGGCATGCCCTGGATCACCGTGTTCAGTCCTTCCGCGATGACATTCTGCCCGTCGTACCGGGTGACGACGTCCTTGTTGTCCGATATATTGAAATTGACCCAGTAGTTCAGCTTGCGGGTGTGATCCTTCCATCCGATAGAAGCCTCCCAGCCTTTGGTGCGCAGACGGGCTGAGTTTGTCGCGCTTGGGATAAGTCCAAGTGTAGCGGGCGCGTTCACCACGACCAGCATATTTTCGTTGGTACGGACATAGTAGTCGAAGCTGGCCGTCAGCCGTTGACCAAACAGGCCTAGATCGATGCCTCCGTCCGAAGTGGTGAGCCGTTCCCACGTCTTTTCCGGGGAGGCGAGCACCGCCTGGTACAGCGAATTGTTGCGGGTGTTATTAAAGGGATATACCGGGCCCTGGTTCAGCATCGAGATATAATCATAGTTACCCAGGACGTTGGAATTACCCAGCTTCCCCCATGATGCTCTTAGCTTGAATTCATCGAACACGGGGAGGGCGTTCTTGAACCAGCCTTCTTTACTCAGCCGCCAGGCTGCTGATACGGACGGGAAGTATTGACTTCTATGTCCCGGCGCGAGCTGGGAGCTGGCGTCATTCCTTAGCGTAGCCTCGAAGAAATATTTTCCGTCGTAGTTGTAATTGAATCTTCCGAACCAGGAGATCAGGGCATTGGCCTGCACATCGTCGCCTACGGTAGGGGGCACCGTTGGATCGCCGCTGAGGTTGAGGGAAGGAAGGTCGTTCGAGATCAATGCGCTGGCCGTAGCCATGGTCGTGTCTGCATGAAAATACTGGTATTGATAGCCGCCCAGCAAATGGAAGTGATGTACG
>Ga0105239_10000969_pt1 | contig 40259 bp, 36 predicted proteins | sample KBSC44metaG_FD_92761 | JGI IMG/M metagenome (GOLD analysis project Ga0105239, IMG submission 92761) | Corn rhizosphere microbial communities from Kellogg Biological Station, Michigan, USA - KBS C4-4 metaG | ecosystem: Host-associated > Plants > Roots > Rhizosphere > Soil | place: Michigan, USA... | reverse complement strand
GCGGTTGTTGACGCCGGTGGGGGGTTTAAACATTTTGTTATATTCGGGTGTTACACCCCGCCGCCTCCCCCCCCCCCCCGCGTTTTGTCTATTCCGATCTCTCACATGTTTCTTATAGTATGCGCCCGTCATCTTCGAAGTCTCTGTCGGGATGCCGCACAGCACGGCGATGCTGCTCGCCGGATTCAACGGGATAGCGTATCTGTTGTCCTCTCTTATTCCCATCTGGTGCCTCGACAGACTCGGCCGCCGCAAGCTAATGATCTTTGCCTGCGCGGGCCAGGCGGCTAGCATGGCCATTCTGGCGGGCACGGTCTCGAACGGCAGCAAATCAGCCGGGCTCGCGGCGATCGTGATGCTGTTCCTGTTCAACTTCTTCTTTGCGGTCGGCCTCCTCGCCATCCCATGGCTGCTGCCCGCCGAATATGCGCCGCTGGCGATCCGCACGAAATCTGCCGCATTGGCCACGGCGTCGAACTGGATCTTCACCTTCCTGGTCGTGGAGATAACACCGGTATGAGACGTTTTCCAAACAACCCCCTCCCCCTCCCCCCCTATCTATATATCCTCACCACAGCCTCACAGACCGCGGAAGCTAACACCCGCCCACTCCCCAACAGGTCTCGATAAAGAGCATCGCGTGGCGAACATACATCTACTTCGCGGTCTTCAACGCGGCGTTCATCCCGCTGATCTGGTTCTTCTACCCGGAGACGCGCAACCTGTCGCTCGAACAGGTGGACCGCCTCTTCACGGGCGACAAGGTCCTGCTGCACTGGAAGCCGAGCATGGGCGAGCGCCAGGGGTCTTTCGCTGCTGGCGCTGCTGGTGCTGCCGAGGCGGTCAGTGACGAGTCGATCGTCATCCGGGATGTGGAGAAGCACGTCGATATCCAGCATCGCGAGGCCCAAGTATATACAAACTAAAGGGTTTGGCAATCGACTTTTGTGATCCTTGGTGTGTGCAGAGATTCTTTGAAGGAGCTCTCTCTTTTCTTTGGGGGGGGGGAGGCAACCTTCCCAAGAGTCGCGCGCGCGCGCGCTCTCTCTCTACGGTATCTATAACGAACGACCAGATAGATCATCTGTAGCTTTTATGGTCACATTACTTACTTACTGTTTGTCTGTGCGTCCGTGTGTCTGACCACGCTATTATGCATGCAACTCGAATGGAAGAGAACTGTTCTCCGTTTTAGAATTACGTCGTGTCTTGAAACCTCGAACTCGAATCCTTCGTTTTTCCGTCCCAAAACGCCTGTCCAATGTCAGGTGGCAGCCCCCTAGCCCCCTGTAGCCTCGTGTTCTAACGTTTTCAGGGCGAACCGTAGATTTTAGTCTTGTGTCGTGTCATCATGTGGTTGTCACCGAGTTGAACTCGGTTCATTATCCCGACGTCGTCTCCTCCGCGGCGTCAGTCGATTCGGCTGACTCCTTGCGCGCGTCTGCGGCGCCTTCACCACCCCCTTCGACCACTTCGAATTTCTCGTCCGCACCTTCCTTGGAGGTCTCTGATTTGTCAGACGCGGCCTTCTTCCCTCCCTCGTCCTTGCCACTCGAACTCTCGCCCTCGCCCTCGCCCTCCGCTTCTCCCTCTTCGCCATCATCGGTATCCTCGTCCTTGACGGCCTTCTTAATCTCGGCCCTGAACTGGCGAAGCTTCTGGCGTTTCGCGTCGCGTTTCGCCGCTCTCTCGGCCTCTATGTCGTCTTCTTTCTTCTGACGCTCCTCGTACGTCTGTTTCATCCATATGGGCAACGCCTCTACCGCCCTTTCTGCCTCCTTTTTGTGGATGAGGAGGAAGTCCTGGAGGTCGGCGGGCGAGAAGTCGTAGTCGGGAATCATGTCGGCGAATTTCTTGGCGAGAATCCGCAGGTGCGCGGTCGTGCTATCTTCGTCACTTGCGGCAGGGGCGGTGGTAGGCGCTATCTCCTTGACAGTGCCGCCCTCGGTTGCGGGTTCCTTCGAGTTGTCGTCCGATTTCTCGTCCCATGGAGGCGAGGTGCTTGGAAGGTCGACGTACATCCTGAGGAAGATCTCCTCGGCTTGTCTCTTGGATGCGTTCTTGAATTCGACCCTGACGCTGATACGCCCAGCTCGGACAAGCGCGTCGTCGAGTTGGAAAGGACGATTCGTCGTCATGACTAAGATATGGCCTTCGGGTGCGGCTACGCCGTCGATCGCATTCAACAAGCCCGAGAGCGTGACACGGGAAGTGGTGGTTCCAGATTCATCGTCACTGTCGAGGTCTGGATCATCTGCTGTGGAGGATTTGTTGCGCGACCCTGATCCGACGACACCTTCGGGGAGTCCCCGTCGCCTTCCTCCTGAGCGACGAGACGAGGTTGTCTTCCCTTTTCGGTTTAATCCAGCGGTATCGATGTCTTCGAGCAGCAACAAGGAACGGCCTGGGAGCTGATTCAACAAGGAAATCAGGTCGGAATCGGTAAGTTCCTGGTCAAGAAGAGTCAGGTTGTAGACATCAAGATTGAACTTGGAAGCGAGAGCCAGTGCAAATGAAGTTTTGCCAACACCAGGAGGACCATGGAAGAGGTATCCACGGCGGTAGGGGATGCCGTGGTTTGCATAGAACGTCATGGTAGCCTCGTCCATATACTCCTCGACATCTGCAAGGACTTGGTCCTTTTTGGTGGCATCAAGAATGACGGTATCCAAAGCTCTGCGTGGCTTCGATGTGAGTCTTGACCATGTCAGACGGCTACCATAGCCGCCGGTGTAAGGGCGTCGAATGATGGTGAGGGTGCGTTCCTTGTCCTTGTTTAGGAAATAAATGTGCTCTAGGAGGTCTTTGATGGGTTGTGTGGAGCGACCGAGGCATGAGACGGTGAGGACTTCTATCCGTTTGTATCTATTGCCGTGGTAAGTATGCCCCTCGCCATATTTCCGAGAGATGTAGAAAAGGCGCTTCTTGTGGATGAACAGCTGCAATCCCTGACCCTCTTCGTACTTGATCTTGGGGTCTTCGTTGGGGCGGCGGGAAGTCTCCTCGTAGTCTGGATCATGGCGATGTCGGCGACGTTGGTCCTGGGGTGGATTAGAGGAGGCGTTCAGAGACTTGTCGGCTCTCAGAGTCTTGCGTTCGGCTACGTAGGAAGTGACGTAGTTGAATAAGTCTTCCTCGCTGGACATGCTGATTGAGGCGACCAAGAGAGACGAGAAGCGGGACCATAGTGCTTGCAGTCTGGCGACAGGCCCAAGATACCAAAAGGCAAGGAGAATACCGAGGAAACGGAAGAGGCGAGGGTATTTGTCGAGCAGCGGTCGGGCTCCAGGTAGAAAAGAGCTGATGATGTACTCGGGAAGATCGACAAGGCTGTTGGTGCCCAATGGGGCCCCGGACCTCCGCATGTGTTGCATGTCCATGGCTGGCAGATGCAGGAGAGGAATGGGTTTGGAGTGAGAGATGGATATGAAAATTCAGAGCAATTTATGTTGAGTCTAATGCGTTGTTCAGGGTATGACCGATGTAACAATGAGGAATTCCAGTAATGCCTGATCTTGAATGCACAAGGTGTTGAGTGGGCGGCTCTCGAGACGTCCAAGCGTTGGCGGGGGGGGGGAGTTTCTGTAAAGGCCTGGTTGACTGCAGGAGGATTGAGGAAAGGAAGACTAAGAGCTGTCTTATATAGACATATGGTTATGAAAGAGACCGAAGTGTCGAAACGATGGCAGATGAGCTGACTGGTGGTTGGATTTCGACATCTACTTAGATGGTTTAGTAGATCCCTGGGTGGTTGGCAAGGATGCATGTACCCTTGGCTGCCATGCAGGCAGACGCGGCATGACTTGTTTGCCTTGTCGGCTCCCCATGAAAAGCTTTTGCTTGGTGCGGATTGTAACATCTGCATCACTCCCTGCATTGTTGTCCAGAAAGGTACTTAGCCGCTGCAAGCGACTGGAGATGCTGTAGTCTGGACCTTGGATGATGCTCTGAATACAGGGATTGGACAGCATACTGGATCTCTTGCCGTTGATGAACCGAACCTTAACAACGTGGAACCTCACCAGACCGGTGAGGAGTGTAAGGATCTTGTTTGCGCAACCGTCAGACGAGGGATATTGTGTTCAACTATGCTGGGGGCTCGGGGAGCTGCAGTGTAAGATATCGTAAACCCATCTTGTCAGACGAGAGCACCGGACTTAAGTTAATCCGTCTCTAAGTTGATAATTACCTACTTCCAAGGTTGCTCCCTATGCCTATACAAGGTATACAGAATCAGTCAACTCACACCCACACACAATTGGTACAAGCAGTTTTCGGTGCTGAGTACCCACGATCAACCGAAGATTTACGAGGAGGGTGTTTACCAGGGACGTCACCAATCAGCTCCTCAGGCTGTGTTCTGACAATCCAGACCATCCTTGTAGTCAAGGTGATTACTATACTCCTAGCTAGTACTAATAGTTCCCTCCACTACCAACACCTTTCCCAAGCTACTGCTGCAGGATGGAGCTACAAGTGACATGCTTTCGGCGCAGGATGAAAGTAAATTCAGCCTTTTCCCTTGTTTGCATCGCCACACCCTTTGTTATTCGCCCTCGCCCCCTTCATCCCATCCCACCCCCCTGGATGTTGTGTCAGCAATCAGGCTGCCCTGGTGAACGTGCCTGGGGTGTTCGGGATATCCTGGCCCATCGGAGTTACCCAGAAGAAATGCTCTGTTGCAATTGGCTCTAGGCTGAGATTTCGTCTGAGAGGATTCATTGTGGTTTGGCACGGAGACGGGACGCTGATTGATCTACCACAGAACACTAGTAAATAGTATGGTAGAAGACAGGCTGAACATATCGTTTGCCTATATCAAATTGGAAAATGAATGGAGCGAGTGGTTATTGGGTGGTCAATGGCAGGTGGAAAAGATGACGTCACCAGGTAAAGAAAACGATAATTGACAACTCCTCGCACTTCACACTGTGTTCAGTTCCTTCGACTTCCATCTTCATCTTCACCTTCATCCTCACCACCTTCACTCTCTGCATAATTCCATACTGCCTAGCAGCCGAGTCGCGCACATCCGCCACTCCGCAATGCTCTACTTCCCTTGACACTTGGTCAACTGCGCCTCCCTCCCCTACTTCAAGAATGCCTGCGACCCTGCGCAATGGGAAGTCCGATTCTCAATCATCGCCTACATCATCACCACTCCAGTCGAAGATGAAGCCTTCACCCACAAACATGGGCCAAAGGAGGCCCTCCCCGTACCTGCCTCTTGTTTATCCCCTTATCCTCGTGCTCGGCTCCTTCTACTCCATCATCTCTCCCGTTGCCTTCCCACCACCCGCAGCCCCGCTGGCAGCAGGGCTGGCTTCCGATCTGAACGCCCCCTCAACCAACTATTTCTCTGGCAAGAAGAATGTCTTCAATCTCTATTTTGTAAAGATCGGTTGGTTTTGGACAACTCTCGCCTTCACTCTCTTACAATTCACCACACGACCGCCTCCAGCGAACACCCAGAAGCACTACGTTCAGGCCACTCTCCGATATCTTCTTATCACGCTATCGTGGTACCTGACCACACAATGGTTCTTCGGCCCTGCTTTGATTGATCGAAGCTTCACAATCACAGGGGGCCACTGTGAACCTCAGTTCTACAATGAGGCCGGATTGCAAGAGACACTTGACCTCAAATTTATATCTTCTGGCCCAGCCTGCAAATCGGCTGGTGGTAATTGGCGCGGAGGATATGACATCTCGGGTCACGTTTTCATGCTCGTTCTGTCCTCTGCTTTCCTTCTCTATGAGCTTTATATCGCCGACCGACATTCTTCCCATCCTTCGGTCTCCCCACAAGCCGCTGCGAGGTTGGCCCATGATATGACCGAAGAGGAGCGAAAGGCTGTCGGAGGATGGGAATCAGAGTGGATTGCCACCGTTCGAGTATGGTCACGATATTTTCTTTACCTGGTGGTTATTCTTGACCTGTGGATGCTGATGATGACTGCGATCTGGTTTCACACCTGGTTAGAGAAAGTGAGTGGCCTCATCCTCGCAGGCTCCACTGTTTGGGGCACCTATTTCCTAGGCGACATTGCTGAGGGTTGGAAAACGATTGTGGGAGGATTATGATAGATAATGTTTTGAGTATAATGAACAGTGCACGCACATTGTAGGTACTAAGTAGGTAACTATGTATTCCCAGGGATCTCATCGTGACAGATGCTTCGTCGCAAGACGAGAATTCTGGAAAGTGCATCGAGCTGACGTTGCACTCTTACAGAATCGATCGCGCGTCACGGAACCATGGTCGTTTAAAACGTACGGAGGACAATCTCGGGGTCGTTAAGTGGCGTGTGACCGCAGCGGCGACGTACTACTAGTAGTATGCATGTACTTCTGCGTCACGGTTGGGGAAAACCTCTTCACGTCGATAGAGGAGGACGTGGCTCCCGGGAGGGACCCTGATCCGTGGGACCGGCAGAAATAACTGGATCTAAAGCTGTTCTACAATAGAGCGCTCCGACCTTACTACAACCAGACAGATGCAAGAAAGAGACCAGTGATGATGATAGATAAGTGGACCCAGAGATACGTACTGATGGAGGATCAAGGAGTCGAAAACGACCCAAACGAACTACAACGCGAGGTAGACCTGGAAAACTGGGTAAAGAGAGACGGCACGGAGTGGGAACCTCCACGAGACCCGGTCCTAATAATACCTATGTACCTCTCTCTAAATCTAAAGATAAATTTGTGAGAGTCCGAGTAAATGAACTGGGAATGGCATCACGAGCGGATATTGAGGCCGAGCGATAAGCAGGAAGAATCCTCAAGGTACATAGTACTGGGACGACCGTGGAAAGAGGAAACAGGGGACGATGAATTGGATCTGGTGAACGCAAGCAGTCAGCGTGGATCAATCCGATGTCCCTGGGGATCTGGAAGAACTCTATGATCACTCAAGGCATACGCCAAAAGGCACCTCAGCGACACCACGTCGAGACTTTGTTCTCAACAAGCGATAGATATTTGGCCCTGGATCCTGGCTTTTTTCCATTGGAAGTTGGCGACGCAAAAAGTGTGGCGGTCGACCTGTCTAGTTGCATGAGAGTACATAAACGCCCGGAACCCTAGTAGGAGGTTCTTGCGATCCAAACGACTGGATCTGAGAACCGCTTCGTGATTCAGCACATAACTCCGTGAATCGAGCGAGGGGACCTTTGACAATCTCGACCGCCAATGATGTAAGTATGAGAGCCGGCCATTCGTGTCGCAGCGATTGGTCTTCTCCACGGCATGAAAGTCAGCCAGCCAGTTCATCTTGACATCAATTCTCAGTCTTGGCCAACCCACTCATTGTGCCATCGATAATATTATCGATGACCTCGTGTACTTAGGTAGCTTGCCGTTCTCGTTGAAGGCGGGTCCAGCGACCACTTCCATGAACTCGTCAGTCTGGTAATCCAGTAACGACAGCACCATCATATCATAGAGCCAGCTCGTGGAGGGCAAAAGTCCGGCTCCGATTGTTGCTTCCAACCCAGGTGAAAGGAATAATACATGATGTACCTAGGCAAATAGTACTTAAGTATCTCAATACTTAAGTACACACAGTCCTTGTCTTCTGCGAGACTCGCGTCGTCCCTAGGGTACACCCTCAAGCCGTCGAGCTGAGCAAGAGAGGCACAAAGAAGGACGACTCGATCATGGATGCTCGGACTTGCCATTCATCGAGTGGTGAGAATAAGGCAGTCTTGCGTACATAGTACCAGGCCGATGTAACGCAGGTCGGTCGATGCACATAGAGAAAGATGAGGATATGTACTATGTATGACCGATGGTTTCTAAGTTCCCGGTGAGTCGTCTGGAAACGCTGCTTTGAGGGCTACATACTGACTTCAAGTTGTAGGCTTCGGCCATAAATGCAACTTCATAGGTAGTGTAGTAGAGATAAGGTTTAAGTTAAACTTTAATACTTAACTTCTCATATCTTCACGCAAATAATAGTCGCGCCTTCTCCCTTTACTGTATCGTATCACACCTTTTTGTTATATATAGGGACCTAGGTACTATGTAAATACGTACTTTTTTTTTATTACTTTATTCCTCATTTGTGCAGTGCTCAGCAAAGAACTCGATAGCTTGGCATAGACAACTGTTAGTACCGGCGAAAACGACCCAGCCGATCTATTCCACCTAAAATTATACTAAGTACTTGGGTGCTTAGGTGCTCAGCGCCCTTCCGCAAAGCTGTATCTACACTAGTGGTCTTTCAGTCTTAATTCGGTTCGATTCTGGTTTGATGCTGATTCGAATCCCAGTGAAATGTGCTACCATTAGGATTAGTGCAAATAAATGTAAGTGAGTCGGAGACTCATTGTGAGTGAAGTTGAAGTGAATGAACTTCACTCGAGGCTATATTTCCCTTATTAGGTGCTTAACTTGAAATCTACGGCCGATGTGACAAGAATGCAGCCTCGACCTCACGCGCAAAGCCTTTCAAATCCTGGAATCTCCAACCATAGCCCACCAATTTCTTCTCCAGGACCATCTTGCTCTCCGCCTCCTTCCCCCAGCGTGGGCCATCGCCAACCAGCCAGACACTGCTGAGCCCCAATCGCTTTGCCGGTGCCTGATCATGGCCCAGGCTTTGCGCGACGTGCAACATCTGCTCCTTCCCGATACCGTTCTCTTCAGCGAATTTGATCACTGTCTCAAGCTTGATCTCGTCCGCCCTCTTCGCATCTTCGCCGAAGTCTTCCGCCGTGAAAACTTTCCACCAATTGACCTCGCCGAGACGACTCACCGGCGAAGACTCCGTAAGTGACCAGGCGAAGCGGTCAATGTTGGACAGCGCAACCAGTTTATAGCGCTTGTCCAACTGCTTCAGCGCCTCTAAGGTGCCAGGAAAGCTTGGCCAGGACTTGATGACGGCCTCGCTGCCAAAGTTCTGAGCCTCGGTCTCGTCGCTCTCGACGTCAAGTTCCTTCGCGATCCGTCGCCAGATCTCCGCCATGATCTCATCGAATCGTTTCACCGGCTTCTCTAGCTTGATCGTGTCTTCCTGTTTCTGGAAGAGTTTCAGGAATTCGATTGAGCCAACGGTGGCGGAACCTGGGATGGTTGTTGATAATGGGGTGGGGTTGAGATACGGTGATGATTGTGGAAGCCGCGCGACAAGTGGTTGGAAGGAGTCGAGAATGTGAGCCTTGTATTCGATCAGAGACCCGTAGATGTCGAACGAGATAACTTTATACTCAGTTAATGGTAGAGAGGGGTTCGTAGGCTCGGGCATAGGTAAAGTCATTTTGGTTCACGCGGCTTTTGCCGTGTCGGAAAATGAAAGGTTATCAGATAGATGATGTCCGTCACAGAATTCGAAATGATTTTGGCGAGTACCTAGGTACATATCCTTAGGTATGGAGTACGGAGTACTGCTGTCGAAAATGAAGTCGAAGTGAATGGGAAAAGGTATCATTTCCAACTTGGCTGGACTAAGTCATACGTGGCTTGGCGTTAATGGTTTGTACTCATGAATGTATTTTCTAGGACCCATAGATTACATAGTACTAAGTATTTAAGCCTGTATCATGGATTCTCGCTTCCGATTTACAAAGATAGATGCTATCAAGTGTGTAAGCGAGTACTATGTACCTATGTAAGCCCCTGAAATCCGTAGCCTTGGGTTGACGAGCCCTTGCCTGGCTTTGGTGGCGTTCTGCTTCTTCTAATGCCCGAAACACTAAATAGTGCTATCCTCACACAGGATATACTTGCTTTCTTTTCGTTCATCTGGAAAACTCTTTGGCATGTCTTCTCCTGTACCATCCACCTTCCAAAGCTTGGTCAGCCGCATATTTCCCGTCCGAAAATAACTTTGCCACATTCCTCTTTCCCTTTTTTCGTAGCCTTCTGTCCCACTCATCGGGTGTATCTGTGATGACCCAATCGAACCCTCTTTCCAAAATCCAGGCGAAATCGCTACGGTAATCATGGCCGTCAACAGATTTGTTCCCAACAATGCTGTCGAGAAGAACAGGTGCCTTGTTGTCCTGGAACACATATACTGAATTATTGACCCGCATATCGGCTGGAAGGCTATATAGTTGGCAGTGTCGAAACTGGACATTGTTAGATAGGTCGCCATTGGCCTGGCTTTCAGGGAAAGGACAGACAAAGTTTTCCGTGAGGCAATCGGCTCAACAAAGTCACCCACTGCATAACTGCAGTTCAGAAGATCGTCAGTAACCTCACAGGCATATATTTGAGCCGGAAATGAGTTGTGGCTGCTTGCACTTACAATATTCCTGAGGTTCGGAATGTGTCATTCCCATGTAGCCCCTCAACATGATCGAGTAGTTGCTGGAGGGGACCATTTTGGGAGTACAGTTCTATTTCGGCGGAAATGGTGTAATTTGTCTTGAGAAATCCTTTGAGGCCTTCCAAAGTGTCCCAAGTTACCTCATCAATGGGATTGTAGACCGGAATATAGGCCAGCTGAATGCCACTTCGAAAAGCGTCCTGGACCCAGGGAAGAGCTTCAAATTCTTCAGGAGTCCGCCACCAAGTCGCTTGCAATTTGTAGATACACCATTCATTGGCAGGAACACCGGCGGCGTTTGTGAGCCCCTTGAGCTGCCAGTAAGCTACCTCAACAGCCTCCTTGTCCTTGAAATCTAGCTGCAAAACTAAGTTCGTGCCAGCGTCGTGCATGTTCTGCACCATTTCGGGTAAGGAAGGAACAGTTTCTTCTCTGACACGACCAGACTCGTCGCGAAGGTGCAACTTCTCAATGAATCCTGTGAAGTTGCTTTCCTTGACCTTTGGGTTATATCCTTTTCCCGTGAAAGGGTTGTTATGCGGCCTGACTAGTCTGCTCTCCAGCATCAGTCTCACGTCCAAGGCCGCTATCATGAATCATGGGGAGATAGCCATCGGCAGATATATGTATGTCGGTTTCGACACACTCAATACCAGCCTGAGCGGCACGGAAATATGCATCTCGTGAGTTCTCAGTCGTTCCGTTCTACCTGTTGAGACAATGGGTTAGGATCCCTTCTGGACCGTAAGCTGGAGTTGCATTAAGACCTTACCGAAGACCTCTGTGAGCACACAAGATTGTTAAATCGGTGTGAGGCTGGCGAAAAGCATTGATGATTTTCCTCACGTCGTATGGCTGGCGTGCAGCTCCAACGGTGGAGGCCAAAAGGCCAACCACAAGTGAGAATGTCAAAGCAGAGAAAGATTGGGTAACCCCGACCATGATCAGGGTAACAATTGTCCTACCTACTTTTTGGATTCATCCAATGTGCAGTTAACTGGATAACTTCCGGCAACCATTTATATAGACAAAAGCTCGACCTCTGGTATCGTGCGGTAAAGTCCTTCTTGAAAGACACGTGCATAAGATCTTCATGAAAGTGTATACATTCGGCGTCGCGTATTCAAGCGGGTCCTCGATGAGCCATCACGTGGCTAAAGGCTTGGATCCGATATGACATTGACATCAGTGTGCGGACTTATCCAGTCTCCAGTACAGTATAGCGGTGGTTTAGAGCCATCTATTGATTTTTGGTGACCAAGCAGGTCCGATGCTGCTAGGCATCGTTGTATCATTAGCACTTTACCTGGTGTATGCTCTTCGCGCTACTCTTGCAGCTCAAGAGAGACAGTGGTGAATTGACCCACCCACGTGCTCAGCCTGCAGCTGTGCCGAGAAGCCAGCTGGATGGATAGCACCTGAACAAGTTATTGTGGTATGACAAGACGTAACTGGGCTTCTAGAAGGATCCGCTTACCATTGTACTGGTAGGAGTAAGAGATATGTGAAGGAAGAGCTCCGAGTGGGCTCAAGGCAAAATGATACAAGAGGGCATTACATTACGGTGGAGCATTCCACTGTTTCTGTCAGTGACGTCGATCGAGTTTCCCTCCTGCCGAAAGTTCAAATATCAAAAACACCTAAATCGACACATACGAACTCTACCTTACTACACGTCTCTAGAGACGATAGCTGTCGTTTCCGATAACCCTTCTTAAAGCATGCTACGAGGATGCAGCCGTTAAATCCAGCCTCACACCATTTCTCTGTCCTCTGGTAATGGCTAGACGCCCTCATCTCCTCGCAAAATGTCCTCATCCTTAACCTTCACGCAAGGGCTACTTCTAGGCCAGCTCTCGGTCGTCCTGTTGATCGGAGCCTTTATAAAGTTCTTCATCTTCGGTGAAGCTCCTCCTGTGCCCTCACGGTCATCGTCGTCAGGTCGTACCGCGAAGCACATCCGCTCGCCCTCACTGCACAGCCTAGCGTCCTCGAAAAACGCCGCCCCGCAGTCCCTCCGGAACAAAGCGAGTGCGAATGTGCTCAGGCCTGTCCCAACTACTGCGACCGACATTGCTTCTATCCTTAGAAAGACATACTATCAGATCCCCGCCCGTGGCCACGGGAGAAACAATCATTCCACGCATCAGCCTGAGAGTCTGGATTGGTTAAATGTTTTGATCGCCCAGACGATTGCCCAATACCGGCAGACTGCTTACAACCTCCGAGATGGCGCCTCTGGGGGAACGTCTACAATTTTGACGAGCCTTGAAGCTGCGATCAACAATCCAGACAAGCGACCGTCGTATATTGACAAGATTAAAATTACCGAGATATCTATGGGCGAGGAGTTTCCTATCTTCAGCAATGTACGTGTCATAGCTGTGGAGGATGATACCTCAAGCGCCACTGGCGGAAGACTCCAAGCTTTGATGGATATAGATCTGTCTGATGATAACCTCACCCTTGCCATTGAGACTGCTCTTATTCTCAATTATCCCAAGCCATTTTCTGCGGTACTTCCAGTTGCTCTGGCTGTCTCAGTTGTCAGATTTTCTGCCACATTGTCAATCAGTTTTGTGCCTGCTACTCAGGATGATCCCACGACGGGCAAGGACAAACAAAGCTCAACATCAGGCAACCCCAAGACAAATCTTGCCTTTTCCTTCCTTCCAGACTATCGTCTGGATTTATCTGTTCGAAGTTTGATCGGTTCTCGCACGCGGCTGCAAGATGTTCCCAAGATTGCACAGCTCATCGAAGCTAGAGCACAGGCTTGGTTTGAAGAAAGAGTTGTGGAACCGAGGGTTCAAGTGGTTCCTCTCCCAGGTTTGTGGCCTCGTATGGGCAAGGTCAGAGTCAGAGAGGGTCAGGAAGACGATCGGCCATCGACTCAGGATGAGCATCGAACTACGTCTTTCACTAGCCACCGAGATCCTCGCTCTGAGGATGATTTCCCCAGTCAAGAGGAGACGGAAAAGATCTTTGAGAATCTTCGATTTCGCAGTGGTCATGTTCGATCGAATAGCCAGGTCATAATGGGAGAGGAAGACGCTCCAACTCCACAGCCCGTGAGGACAATGCCTGGTGCGTTACCCGCGTGAAGCCGTGGCAATGGCATTGGGAAACCATTATTTGATAGGGGTTTGGGGAACGGCTGAAGAATCGTACTTCGGCTCCAATCCCTCCACATCCGATATGCTTGTCTCCCAATCATTATGATGTGATTCAAGTATTTTCGTCGATTCGGGGAAACATCTCCTCCCACAGCGCCTCGGTGGGTTCTCCACAGACGGGTTTCCACCATAAAAATTTGGAGCAGATGGAATTCAGGGTCAACCAGTCATCGATACCCAGGTTCTTCACGTGCTCGACCATCTGTGCAACATACCAGCTTCTATCATATGTATAGGATGCGGCAATGGCGCCTAGAGTGGTTGCCCAAAGCAGCACATAAGCGTGTAACTCCCAGCCGCCCGCGAGGGAGCATGCTTGCAGCGTATGGCGCAGTAATGGCGCCAGGCGGTACTTAACCCCTTGTGTCGGGGGTAGCGGGAAAATGGCCATGTCGCTGAAGATCAAAGCTGCTAGACGGCATGCATGAAGAACGCTGTTATCACCGTCGAGGAAATTGGATTGGGGTGGTGGGAGCTGTGATAGCAGACGGTGTTGCGCCGCGTGACGGGCACTGACAAGATCAACCAGATCTGGGGCAGTCGGACCGCCTCTGGCATAATGGTCTAGCGCTACGGTGACTTCTGAAAATGCTTCTAGCACGGAAAGCAGCTCACATCCCTCAGGGGTGAATCGAAAGTATTTAAACCCGCTACTTAGCTCAGAGGCGAGTTCGAGGGCGGGGTCGTCGGGGACGTGTTTTCCGCTCAGGAGTAGGGACTCTGGTTCTCGTTGTAGCGGGAATGAAGGCGTGCAGACGTGCTTGGTCGAGAAGTAGACATCGCACCTAAGTAGATTGCATATATGTTCAGCGGGTATGCACTCATAGAACAGCGGTCATTTTAGGCAAAGCAGGATTTGCTATTCGTATGCGAGTCACTAGTGAAACGAAAAGACCAACTTACAGCGCCATAGTATCAGCCAGACCATACAGCTTGAGGCCATCGAGTCCGCCCTTCTGCCTGATCATATAGACGATCCACCTGACATGGCTCTCGTCGTTGACCATGCTCCCATAGACATGCATATTCTGCGCCGTTGCGAGGGGGCTCTGGGGATGGATGCGCGGATGCACGACGTTGTCCCTGGAGCTGTGGATGGCGAGGATGGCGATGGCCATGATCAGGGCATCGCTGGGCGGGGTGTTCGGGTCCTGCTGCAGACTCAATGCGTCCTTGATCAACGCGATCGTACGGGTTTTGTGCACCAGCCGCAGCGTCGGCGCGTTCGTCATGATTTCCTGGCCCTGGTGCGCGCACAGCATGTGCAATGTCGTGGCGTAGATTAGGCTGTGGAATGCCACAGGGTGCTCCATCGCTAGCCGGAACCATGCGCCTTGCACGGGGTTCATCGGCGCTCGCGACCGTGCTGGCACTGTGTTTGGCCAGGAGTGCACTAGGGCTGTTTAGATGTCAAAACATCGTTGGTTGGTTAGCTAGTGATCTCATGTCTTCATGTGGTGTTGGGTGGATGAATCAACCTATTTGGAGAGAGGTTGGGAAAGGAAGAGAAGGACGGACGATAGGAATCGTCTTTATCGAGGAGGTCGGAGGAGACCTACCGTGGTCCAACACCCTGTGGATAAACATGGGCATTCCCTGTGATGGCAAGGCATCAAATGGATCGAGTCGACCTTCACCCAACAAGTTGTGCAGTATCGGTGAGCTACTCATGTTCGTCACGATCTCACTCTGTGGGGACAAAGCCCCCGCAACAGCAGAAACTGTACTCCATGACGACGACGATGCGCGTCTCAGCATGGACTCGTCATGCGAGTGCTTCCTCTGGTACTGGTTGTCATCCAAGTCAACGAGTGAGGTCGTCCTTTCGATTTCGCCAGCCTTGGAGCGGTCTGGTAAGGCAAGGCGCTCATGGGTATCGCTTTCGACAACTGTTGATTCAACATCTTCGTTGGTCTTGGGCCGCCCCAAGCGTTTAACTCGTAGCTTTCGGTGATACTCCTTGGTGATGTGGGCGCGTACTTCGCTTGGTCCGCCACGCCGCTTCTTGGTGCCCTTTGGAACGGGGCCTGCGGGTGCTGAAAACTCAACAAACATGAACCGAGAATTGTCATTGCTGCTCTGGGCCTCTCCCTTGGAGCTTGCGTCTCCCTGCGGATTTGTTGTGGCCGTGGCCATGTCGTTCTGATGTGCTGGACATTAAAATAAGATACCTCTCCCCTGCCTCCCTCCAGACAGGGTATTGTTGGCCCTTTCTCCTTAGGGCTGGCGGGTCGTAGGAGCAGACACGAGCCACCCCTGGAGTAGTACTCTGGCTCACTATCGAATGGAGATGATTGTGGGATTCGGGAACTGAATCAGTGAGGCTTGATCCGATTATTTGCTGTTGATCTTGTTTGGCGGTGACATATTGAAAGCAGGCAACGATGTGTCAGCAGTGACAAGCGAGGTGGAATTCCCTTGCGGTGGGATGCTAAGAATGAGAGGGCTGAACTAATTACACGAGTTACTCGTACGAGGTCTGGAGTAGTTCGATGGTCCTAGCGAAGGGAAAACTCACCCTAAGAAAGCTGACTCGCTCGGGCTCTTCAGCCCAGGCAGGTTGGTGGCCTCAACGCTGCACAGGCATGTCACAGTTGGCTGATTTTTTCTTGCTCTCCCTGTGCAAATGCGGATGAACCCCGCGTTCAGGGGCCAGTCGGATTCATCCTTGGGCGCGGCGGCACTTTGGCGAGCCTCCACGGCGACGGGGACCGAGGTTAATCCCTATCTAGGTGCGGTTATTTGGTGGTTAAGGTTGGGATAGACACGTGGAAACCGGGTTCATGGAAGTGATAAGAGGAGACAATGATTAGGGTACGTGACCAACAAGCGTGTATCAGACAACACGCGGTGGTGAGAAGGTATTCCAGACACTCACAGGTCCCATTTGTGACTCGGCAATTCGGATTAAAGGTGATCCGAACTCTTCAGTGCACTGAACGAAATCCACACACACCTGCTCCCTCCCAGGGTACCGAGGGAGGTCATCAGACTTTGTATTTCTTGTCACCGTAGCTTTCAAGCAGAGGGCATAAAACCCAACTTCCACGTCGGGCAAGCGTCTGCTGGGGCCACCCTTGCGCTCGCCTATTGATGCTTACATGAACGAGCCATCGATGATGGTTGCTCATAAAGACCGGGTCTCCAAACCTGAATGCATACCTACATACCAGGGAGCAGACAACTGGACGAATCTGACATTTGAGCCAAGGGATATTCTCATTCAATAGCATCATTGTTTCCTTCTAGGCTAGTCCTCTCATAAAGTTACATACGGATAGGATTCCGCGTCAAACATATGCGGGCATACGATTTCGACTTATGATACCGAAATCGAAGTGCCGTGTGATTGCAAATACTCCGCTCGGTGAGCATTGACATCTGTCTCAGCACTGCGGTTCAATGGAGTCCACTTGGGCTCATCTTTGAATAGGCGCATGGCTTTGATATACTGAGATGACACGGCTGTTAGAACAACCCCATCCCAAGTGTATTGCTCATTAGCAAACTTACATTGTTCTCGTCGGTGGTAAATCGATGATAGATACCGGCAGGCAGAATGATAAGATCGTCCTTCTCCAACCGAATCCTCACCCACTGGTCGCCCTCGCTCCGTACGTCGAAATAGCCTGCGCCATCTCTGATATATCTGATCTCCTCATCTTCATGCAGATGTTCGTTGAAAAACATCTTGACTTTGTCCTCGTACACATCCCCCATGGCTGAAGGGCTCACAGTGATTTCGTCACGGTTCTTGTAACTGCGGTCTTTGGCAATAGCATCGACTGTGGAGACTTCAGGCGCATGGTGGTAGAGAACACCTAATTTGGCCAGATATGAGGGGTCAACTTCGCGGCCGGAGTCATGGGCGAGACGCTGGTCTCCTTCTTGGTTATCGAACCAGTATGCCTTCATTATGATGGTGGAATCGGAGCTGGAGTAGGTTCAAAGGACGGAGTATGGCGGGGTGGGTATGAGGAACAAGAGGTTTGACAGGAGGCTTTGATGGTAATATATGGGTGTGTGCGAGGTTTAAGAAGTCTTCGAGCCGACAAGGTTGCACGTTGAGAGAGGGTGTTTCGCGAATGGTCAGATTCAAATGCAGATGAGCCAACGATTCTCTTGCGCAATATTTAACTGCTCCCACTTTTTTCACTTGCCAGTGGAATTGAGTGCCAGTGCCAGTGCCACCGGTATTTCCCTGGCCAGTGGTGCGGGGAGCGATGACACCATCTTTTGCCGCTATTGATCCGTTAACAGTTCCCTAAGTAAATGGACAAGCCGCCCTTGCCGCCTTGGCTTACTCGCAAGGCTGCTTTGGTCGCCAATAAAACCTCCATGGTCATTTTAACGCACCTTCCAACACTTTAGCTCAAACACCACTGGCACTACCACTAAAGAAACAAATCACATTGCCGCTGATTGTCATATATGCATTCAGATCATCCAGCAGAAGCATATTACATCACTACATACATAGTACTCTCAATCCTGCATCTGGCTCTTCATCAGTCCAGTTGGAGAATAACTGCCGAAGGCTAGACTCACACGGCAAGCAGAGCTAGCTCCCGCGCAGCGCCATTTGAACAAATATCAGCAGCACGTGAGCGTCACCTCCTCTCCATTCGAGCTCCTCTACCGTATATCAAATGGGGCGGGGAGCTCGTCAGAATAGGTAGGCAAATAGCCCGGCGCCATTGGTTGTTTAATATCATCTCCAACGGAATATCGAAGAACATGCCGCTGGACAACAACAACAACAACAACAACACCAACCCATCATCCCCATCACCCTCGACCCAGCGCTCACTGAACACCACCTTCTCATCCGACATATCCAAAATCTCACTGCCACAGACGACCGAACCCCCAGGCCCATCCAACCCACCCAAGCAGAAAGTATGGCTCGTCTTCGGCGCGACAGGGCACATGGGCCGCTCGGTCGTGAAAGCCGCGCTGCAACACGGCGATATCGCCTCTGCGGTGGGGCAGTCACTGGTCGACTCCCAAGCTGTGATGCAAAAGTGGCATGAAGACCCTGAGCGTTATATGGGCCTGCTGTGCGACGTGCGCATCCGGTCGACGGTCGCCTTGGTCCTGGAGAAGACCATGGCCCAATTCGGGCGCGTCGACATCATCGCCAACTGCACGGGCTACGGCGTGATCGGCGCGTGCGAGGACCAGGATGAGGCCGAGATCCGCAATCAATTCGAAACCAACTTTATGGGCACGCTGAACATCATTCAGCTCTCTATGCCCTACTTCCGTAAACGCCAGGCAGGACGATATCTGATCTTCAGCTCAACCTCAGGCGCGCTTGGCGTGCCTGGTCAAGGGCCGTACTGTGCCAGCAAATATGCCGTCGAGGGGTTAATCGAGAGCATGCTGTACGAAGTGGACGGCTTCGACATCCGCTCGACGCTGGTCGAGCCAGGCCACCTGCGGCGTGACGACGTACACACGCTGGCCAACGGCGTCAAACTCCCCATCTTCGGGCACTTCAAAGTCGCCAAGCCGTCCGAGCCCTACACGGCCAAGGACGCACCGGCAGGCCACGCGAAGCGCACGCTGCAGTGGATCGGCGAGAATCAGAACACCAGTGTCGTCAAGGCCGCCGAGCTCGTCTGGCAGCTAGGCCACTGCAGCTATCCGCCGCTGCGGCTCCTGCTGGGCACGTATGCCGTCGAGAGTATCAGGGATCGGCTGAAGAGCGTCACCGAGGAGATCGAGGACTGGAAACATCTACATTTCCCGCCATTGGAGGGCCATGAGGAGAAAGAAGGCGACGAGGATAATGATGGAGATGAAGGCGACGCTGACGACGACAGAGAGGATGAGCGGGAGGGCGATGACAAGGATGACGACGATGACGATGACGATGACGGCGGCCAGGGGACCAATGACACAGAATCCACGATTATAAAGTTGGAAAAGACAGGAGACGTGGATATGGATGACTGAGCCAGCCGCCACAGCAGAAAGGGATCGGAATGACTTTGCAGCAGGAGCAACGATTTCATCAAAGATTGTCTTTCAATACATGCCCTGAAGCATCAGGGTTACGACTACATTATCGATTCGTGGAATCCTAAGAGACCAAGCACTCATCCCCCGCGAGGCGACAAGGAAACTCCCGGTGGTTCCGCCATGACTAACTAGAGCCTCCATCTCATCCTCTCATCAACTGCTACTTTTCCATCGACCAGCCGCATATGGGAGCTTTTTCATGCGCAGAATCTAAGCCTTGACTGAGCATTATGTTGGGAGATGGCTGCAGCAGTAGCATCCGAACGGGTAGTTCATGCATAAGCAGACCGCAGAAAATAGCTTTGGATCATGCAAGCTTTACTTTGGAAGTCTCGGTCCTGGTCGTGTGGTTGCGTCTTGCAACGAGCTCGCTTTCGAGGCAGTCAAGGCGTGGAACGGTCATCGTGGCGCTCCACAAGCTCATCGATGACGATCCAACTCAGGATGAATCCCCAAAGCACAGCGCAAACCCCTCATTCCCGCTGCCAGTGTCCAACAGTCCATTCGAGGCGGCTCGGGGGATGCGATGATACTCTGGAGAGTTACAGCTCGATACAGAATGCTTGGAACTGTTGTATTATACTCGTACATGATTGGTGTGCCTCTGAACGAATACGAGGAGTCGTTGAGCAAATCCTGGCTCATGGCGGCATTTGGCCACGCCAAGAAAAGTCGTGGGTTGTGTAAATGCGAGTTGAGACTGGGTGGTGAAAGGCACTAGAAGTACAATGATGTTTGTCTGATGAAAACGGATGGACTCCACGTCTCTTTCTTGCTGATCCATCTCAGAGTGTGATCCGCATGTGATCATTACTGCCGAAGCTTTTCCCGCAGTTGGGACATTTCCTCGACCGGCTCGTCAGTCGCTCCTCCACGCAGTCATTGCAGAAGGTATGCCCGCAAGTTTTAATGACTGTATTTTTCAACGCCCGCTTGCAGATGTTGCAGTACGCGACTTGCCGCAGCATCTCATATTGTTCAGACTGCCCGCTCTTGTTCTTCCAGGATTCGAGATTTCTTCGGGTGTCCTTGAGTGAGGATTTGAGTTCTTCGACTTCAACTTCAGCCGATCGACATAAATTTGAGGTTGTGGCAAGTTTAGCGTCCTTCGTGGAGAGCACGCCTTTCAAATCAGTCACCTGTTTTTGCAGTCGAGACACTTCCAATCCTTGGGTTATATTTTGTTGTTGCACGTTTCGATGTTCGTTCGTTTTCAATGCCAACGCATCTTTCAAATCTGATAACTGCTTCTCCATGGTCATTAAGCATGCTCGACTGGCACTCTCAGCTTCTTTCAAGGCGGTCACGGCTTCACCAGACTTGCTGTTCTGTAACCGTAATGTTCGAATCTCCCCGTCACGGGTTTCTTTGCTTTTCATGGCGGCAAAATATTTCTGGTCGGCCTTGGCCTTTTCAGCAGACAGTCGCATCACTTTCTCTTCCAGAAGAGCAAGATCAGATACTTTCTGATTGGCCGTCTTGGAAGCTTTTGTGAAAGCGGTTGACATTGATGCAAGCTCACCGTTCAAGAGGTGATAATTTCTTGATAATTCGGTGAATTTCGCTCGCAAATCATCAATATTCAGAGATTCTAGCTCTGGGTTATCGACGATCATACCGTTCGGCTCCACTGTTAGCCGTTCATTCTCGGATTCAAGGGCCTTGATGCGATCTTCTTGAGCGGAAACTAAATCCGCCAACTTTTTAGAGGCTTCCTGGTCTTGGTCCAAGGTCGCTTTCTTAATCGCTTGATCAGCCAGCAGTTCATCTCGATTATGCCGAATTCTTGCTAAGTTGGCTTCTGATGCCGCTAGGAGTGACTCCTTCTCAGAAAGTGCACATCGAGCTTCATTTTCCAGCTGTGTCTGAAAGATGGTTCGTTCGGCTCGAAGCTTTTGTGCCTCTTCTCTCAGCTCAACATTTGTGGCTTCAAGATTGTTGATTCTCTTGATTACATCTTCGTGCTGGGATTTGAGTTGCTTGAACAATTCCGTCTTGGCATAATCTTCGTCTGTCAATAGTGTTGATTTTGTTGATAATTCGGTCAATTGGGCAACAAGTTTGGCGTTTTCCTCCTCGAGTCTTTCGAGTTGTTCTTTCTGCTTCTCAGACGTCGCCACAGTCTTATTCAACTCCTTCTCCAGCTCCGCAAGTTCCTCGGAATTGTCAGTGGTTCCATTAACTGCCGTGTCTTCACGCTTAACCGGACCTCCTTCTTCTGCGGACGCCTTCGTAGCGCCCAATAAAGCCTGTTTTTCGAGCTTTGCAACTGTAACGCTCTTTGCGCGATCGATTTTCTTCTCTGCCATCATGTACCGTAATGAAGCATTTTCCAGACGGTTTTCCAGATCTTCCTTTTCCGCCTGTAGTCTGGATAACTCGACCACGTGACTTTTCTCAGCAGCTAATAATCGAGATATTTTTGACTGTAGTTCTGTTACATCCGGAGTGGATGACTTGGTATGTGTAAATAAACGCGAGATAACGGTCTTGATTTCCCTGGAGCGATTGCGAAGATGCTCCTCGAAATGGTCTTGATCGGTAAAGAGCAGCGAGGAGGGCAATGAGGCAGCATCCATATCTACATCGTCATCTCCCTTAGAAACGAGTTTGACTTCGTCCACTACTTGTTGGAACCAAGAATCGATGATTCGAAGATGATCATCGTGATATCGGGCCTTTTTGCGCATCTCTTTCAACTGTGATTCGAGCGTGTTCTTTTCTCGTCGGTACTCTTGCATTTGCCGGTAGATGGCATCTTTTTGAAACCTCTGCGAAAAAAAATTGAATCAGTATTGGGCACTGAAGAAGGGGCGCAATCTGAGGCTGAAGGCTCAATGCCAGGAACTCACCTCGAGGTCATCCTTCCAAGGCATGTCGTCATCTTTATGAGACTTGGAAGCGCCATTTGCGGAAGATTGATGCTTCTTCAAGGGAGGAGCAGATTCAACCTGATCATAAGGACTAGGTCTTTTGCGCTCATCCATCTTGACAAGACTTTCCTGGGAGGAGAGAGAAAGGGGAACTTCGATGGCCGTCATCAGTCCTGACACGCCTTATAATGAGGCTGTCTCTGGCCAAGACGTCTCTCGACGAAGCCAACGCTGGCTATGGCTGTAATATACCTGGAGAGGGTGGAGGATGTGGATTGTCGATGAGTTGGTAGGTGGGCAAGGCCGTTGAAGGACCAGATCAAAGTCTTGCAGTTCCGAGTTGAAAGATTACCAGTTCCCTTTGTTTGGGATCGCGCTTAGCCACATCTGCTTGGCATGTGACGCCACCGCCACCGCACCCTCGTGCGCCACAGGTCTACCTGCGCTCCGCCAGTGGATTCCTGTCTCAAACGCGGGGAATAACAATTCTACTCTTCTCAGCAGCAGAAAAGATGCTACTATGCGAACATCGAGGTTATACCTCTGATAGATTTCAGGTATCCTATTACTAACCCTTCACAATGTGATTAATATTTCGAAGAGCAACACCCCAACCTCTTCTCCAATATGTCCTCCTTTAGCTCAGTCGTCCGCAAGCCGGGCCAAAAGATCACTCCAAAGACTGCTCCGCGCCGAAATGTCCAGAGACAGAGTGCCAGGCCGAGTGCTCCTCCGTCTTTGATGCCGGAAAGCCATGCTACGAGCCCTGGCCCTGAGCCTATTGACGATCGCGCATCAGTTCAGGAGGATGCCCAACCCTACACCATCCTCGAGTCAACCGAATTGCCAACTGACGCAGAGTCTGTTGACGCTTCTCTTCCAGTGCTAACCCCCGCTGAGGTGATTTCAACACCCACACCTGATCCTCCTGCTGCAAATCGCACGTTTCTATCTGCCGAGATACATGCCCCAATTAGGACAATTGAAGGATTAACAACGGGAAGTACGCTTGTGCCCAGGTCTGACGCAATCCCCACAATCGCAACCTCTACTTCAACGAGACAACGACGGAAAGATACGAATGAACCAACTCCTACGCCTTCTGAGGAATCCAACCGAGAGCCTGAGGTCGAACACGAAGCGGCAGAGAGCATTGCGTTCCCCATATCACCAAAAAGGAGGAAGCTATCACACACCGGTCAAATTAGTGCAACTTTACAACCCAGCCCAACTCCACCTCTATCAGAAAGCGCTGCCATAATCCTAAGGAGGAATTCAAGGAGCAGTCGAAGCGAGTCACGAACTTCAGACGCCTTGCTTCAGAACGCTACAAGCCAGGCTGCTGCAGTCTCCGAGCTCGCCAACTCGATTGAGAATCAGGTGAGATCGCTCGAATCACGTTCCATTGATGAAGCCTCAGAGCCTGCCTCAAAATCCCGAAAGAAGAGACGGGCGAGGACCATAGAGGAGACTGCAAAGGAAGTGGTTGAAGATGCTGTCAAAGGCGGCCGGAACCATTCTCGTTTGTCAACACCAGAAAATGCGGAGGAGTTAGAAATCGACCCCGAGGAGGTGTCGATGGGGGATTTGACTCGCGATACAAAAGTGGGAAGGAAGTCTGAGACAGAAAAGAAAATGCAGCAAAACTGGACTGAAATTCAGCAACGACGAAAAGAAGAAGTTGCACGACGGCGAGAAGCTGCTGGTCAAGGCCGTCATGGGAGACAAGCAATGGGCGAAAGAGAGCCTCCAGTTGAAGAGATCCACGCTCCACAACAAATTATTGTGAACGGACAGATCGTTGTCGCGGCCGAGTCAAGAGAAGTTGCATTTGGCGCCGGAGTAGAGCAAGCTGTCATTGAGGATGCAGATGTGGCGTTAGAGGATGACCGCATTTATAAATATGTCAATCAAGGCACGGTGGGAAAACACGCAGGGCTCCGACGAGGCACCCGATGGGACGACGAGAAGACGGAGCTTTTCTACAGAGGCCTCCGCTGGTTTGGGACCGACTTCAGCATGATCGCCAATATTTTCCCACAGTTGGATCGCCGACAGGTCAAGTTGAAGTTTACCATTGAAATGAGGGACAATCCGCACAGGGTTCGCGAATGTGTAGCCGCCAAAGAACCTGTCGATATGGATGATTATACCAGGATGGCCGTCCAGGAATTCATAGACCCTGCGACACTGCAGGCCGAGCTGGATGCGGAAGAGAAGCGCTTGCGGGAGGAAGACGACCAGCGGCGGGAACGCGAAGGGTACATCAAAGACCCTGCCGACGTTGCTATACCGACCACAGAACAAGACGACCACGAAGAGGAAGCTGCTGAACCGATCGACGATGAAGGAGACCTTCAACACTCTCATAATGCGGCTGCTACTGCCCGTAGAGACCGGATTTCGGCCCTCGCGGATCAGGTGGTTAATTCAGCTTTAGCACCCAGAAAGCGAACCACTCAGCAGCCGCAGCAACAGCGCAAGACCAGGGAATCGGTTAGTGTCAGAGGGCGACAGAGGAAGAAGAGTAGAATGCCCATGGAAGGTGTGGAGGAGCGGATCGGACCAATTGATGAGGTTGGTCGATAGAACGACCTCCGTACGTATATGTAGAGAATTCATTGACTACCTCCTCCCACTAATTTCCCTCCCTACTTGCCACCGAGGAGTCCACTCCACCCCATCACCTCCCTCGCCCGGTTTCCCATCCAGCTTCAACTCGGCGCTTGCAACCAGGAAGCTCGCCATATCAAGGTTGCCATATTTCAAAAGTTGTTCACTTGGAGGGTGCCCTTAACATCCTGAAAATCAACCTTCCACCACTGCCCCCTATATCAATACCATGCCCAGCGCCAAATGCACCAATCTCGACAGTCTTCATTCATTGGTGCTGGATTGTATGTGCGCAGGATCATGCGGCAGTCGCACTCTCCTGACGGCACGAGCGTCCCTGTCGGTAACCCTTGGGGCAGATTGGTTGGTCGTGGTACTTTAATCAAAGTGTTTGGTGTCTGCGCGCCACGAATTGCGAGCGCTTTGTGGTTAAGGAGGAGGAGGGCCAGCAGGAAAAGGAGAACAGGTTGATTGTAGACACGCATTGGACCTCGAACGTGAGCCATTATTTTCTTGTTGGACTGTATGCGACTGTAAAGAGTAGATCGCTGGCAAGGCTGTGGGGTTCTTCGCTGGATACTCAGGATGTTTGCTTCACACGAGACTGAGAGTGGAGAGTGGTACTGTGTTCATAGAGCTTGACAATGTATGCGTGTTTCAGAGAATTAGCTGATGCGTCAGGATCTGTTCCATTGAAAGTCTTCCAGACGTTTTGAGGTAAGTGGTTGTTCAGCTCATTCACGAACGCATGAGTCTGCGCTGCTGGCCATTATTATGAGACTATCGCTTGGCGAATATCGTATCATAAAAGAGCAAGATTTCAATAATATTCACGCATGCCACCGTCGCGGCATAGTCTTGTGGCTTCTCTCTTCCTTGCCATTGTGAACAGAGGGGAAATTCATCCGATTTCTGTCCCGACCCTTGACCCTGAGAAAGAGTCTGATCTATACAGTGTTCCGGATGCCACGTTTTCAGGAATTGAAGATCCGACTGTACAGCAGCTCATGCCTACCTAGCCAGAGATCCATGGAAGGCACGACTTGACCAGTGTCCTCGGGTCTGAGGAGCCAGACCTTCTCCAGGCTCCCACGAATCAAATCCTGGAGCTCCTTTCCTGCAAGGACTGTCTGGGCCATGTACGGACCCATGACAGATGCTCTAACGGCGGCACTGACGACCGCTTTGGCGTGATTGAGCAGGAAAAGATAGCCTGCTTCTTCAAGATTGAGGCCTAGGGCCAGGCATACCACGCCCCATATTGGGGCAAGGTGACCATTGACTGGTAGAGGGTCTTTGGAGATGGCAGCGATCTTCAGGTCTTTGGCAAAAATCTCAAGTGCGGCGACAGGTTCAATGCCTTCTTCGAACTCACTCTTTGTTGATGAGACAAATGCTTTCTCCCAGACACTGAGCAGAGCACGACCCTGGGCGATGCTTGCTCTCCTGGCCACATTGCACGGCGTGGAGGCGTCAAGATCATTGTCCAAATCCATCAAATCCAGTGGGTCCCGGAAGGCTGCAAGAGCATACGGGATATTGTTATACGCCACTGATTGGATGGAGAGACTCAGAAATTTCTGGAACAGCGATGAGGTCGTTTGCCCTGCTGGTAAAGGCTTGTGGTGAGCCAGGAAGGACTCCAAGCCACTTGAATACGCGAATGAGCCAAGTGGCAAGGCCGAGTCAGACAGAAGCATGAGATTATGAGTGGAAGGGCCCAGTGGCAGTGTCACAGGGATACTAAATGGCTTGCTGTTCCCTTGGCCATCCTCCTTTCCTGATACTGTTGAGCCTTGCTCTATCCGTCGCAGGATAGCCTTGGTGGTTTGCAGCTCAGCTTCAAGCTCCACCACACGCGCGCGGATGGCGCTGGCATCGGCGAAATTCATCAGGCCATCAAGTGGTTGCAATAACCCATGAATGTGCATCGACCAGGCGGAAGAAGGTTGGAGAATCCCTGGGCCTGTATCTTTAGTAGGTGGAGCAAGTTGAAGCTTCGGGTGTGAATGAACTTTACTCAGGTACTCCTCAGGATGAGGACTGATGGCAGGCTTGATGAATTGCGAAACAACATGAACTTGAGACTCGGACCCGATAAGCGCGGCTGCATCTTGGTGGGTAGCAAGATACCTTACTCCGTACCTTTCACCCGAATCAGTACGCCGTACTAGGAAGTAGTAGTAACTAAAGCCACAGAGCCTCGTGTGGAGCAAACAGACCACTCGCGACTATTAGGGATTTCCGTTTCTGTTTACTCTCCATTTAAGCTTTGGTGATACTGTCGAACAATGGTCCAGCAGTACGAGGCACTTGGGTCCGAGTTCCAACAAGCAGCCAGCAACATTTCATGGCTTATTGCTTTTACTTGGCTATATATAGGCCGCCATAGTTCATACATACTCTACTCCGTACTATTCGAGCATTAGGCCAGCCTTGTAAATCACGTGATAGTAGCATTCGTCGGCCTACCTTCCCCTTGCTGATCACCTTTGCCTCATGGAAGTCGTCAAGGGTCCCTGGGATCAGCACTACACCTTGCGGCCAAGTACAACCGCGCCCAGCCTTACGACTGCACGTTTGGTTCTATGTACAATGTCTGGCGGGCGCAAAGAACGGAAAACTTGCGCCCATGCTAATGACTGGCGCTCCTACCATAGGAGCATTCAAGTGCTGATACTAGCCACGATTTGACTGCCTTCAACCAACTTTCATCTCAAGCCCACCAAGTGGGGAGCGTGCGAGTGTAACGGGGGATGGCCGATCTGTCTGCGTTAACCTCTCTCCTACTACTATAGCCTACAGGAGAGGGTCGCGCGAGCACTTTTCCTACCGCTCCCCTTTTTCGTCCTTAGTAGCACCACGAATCATGTCCTCGACCCAAAACTGCCGACCCGTCGATCGCGAATCCTTCGAAGTAGCAATCATCTGTGCTCTGTCGACCGAATCCGATGCCGTTGAGGCTTTATTCGACGAATTTTGGGAAGAAGAGGATGAACAGTATGGTAAAGCTCCCGGCGATCCCAACTCCTACACTTTAGGCAGAATCGGCCGTCTCAATGTGGTCCTGGCGTACTTGCCTGCTATAGGCAAAGCAAGCTCAGCTATTGTAGCCGCAAGTTTCCGTGCAAGCTTTCCTTGTGTCAGGCTAGGGTTGGTGGTCGGCGTTTGTGGCGGCGTGCCTCGGCCAGTTCACAGCGAAAACATCTTTCTTGGTGATATAATTGTCAGTACCGGAGTCATTCAGTTCGATTTCGGGCGTCAGTTCTCCGATAGAGTCGTTCGAAAAGACACCTTGAAAGATAACCTTGGACGACCGAACCATGAAATTCGAGCGTTCTTGACTATGCTACAAGGTTGGCAAGCAGGTGCAAAACTACGACGACACGTCTTTGAGTACGTTCATGAATTATCAAGCAAACGAGGCTTCGAGGCCTGGGCCTGTCCTAAACCACAGAATGATGAGCTATATCAGCCCAGTTATCGTCATAAGCATCATCATGCCACCGTTTGTGTGACCTGTGATCAATGCACGAGCGCGGAAGATGCTGTCTGTGATGCTGCTTTAGAGTCAGCTTGTGCGCAACTAGGCTGTGATCGTCGTTATCTTGAACACAGGGATCGCCCTTTTCAACCTGGACCGACGATCCACTTTGGATTAATAGCGTCAGGGGACTTGGTGATAAAGTCTGGAATATACCGTGATCGTCTTGCGGTAGAGGAGCGGGTGATTGGCTTTGAGATGGAAGGCGCAGGAGTGTGGGATAGCTTTCCGACTATTGTGGTCAAGGGGGTATGTGACTACGCTGACAGCCATAAAACAAAGAGATGGCAGAAATACGCAGCGATGACTGCGGCAGCCTGCGCCAAGGCCCTCCTCCGTCAATGGCGCGGTATTGACAAGCCAAGGCCCTCGATCCCGGAAGTGAACAGTTCGACACAGATTAGAACGCCGATAATGGACTTCCAATTCTCTACGGTAAGGAAGTAATAATGGTTTACTACATTGACCGAAACTGAAAGGACGAAACAGGAAAGAGACGCAAGCTTCATTAAGAATGCAGGTTCTGGGAACCAAGATGCACTGCAGCATGGATCGGAAGATTTAGATGATCGAAGCCGTCCACCAACCCTTAATCATTATGGCACATCCACACACGCCAATAGGCTGAAGAAGAGAAACACCTTTCATACGGAACTCTCACCATTAGGATTGATACAAGGAACCATTCCTTCTGCGGTCGTATGTACTCCTGCCGTTCCATCATATTCGGAGATTTCGACAATAGCCAAAGTCGAAACCATGATTCTGGAGAAAGTCGCCTTTAGAGGGATATTTGACCGTGAGCGAGATGTTAAAAGCAATTTCCCAGATACCTTCCAATGGATCTTAAAGGGTTCTTCGCAAAATCAGAAATGGCCTAGCTTGATCGATTGGTTACGGACCGGCAGCGGGTGTTACTGGATTAACGGGAAAGCAGCATCTGGGAAGTCCACGCTGATGAGGTTCCTGAGTCAGCAAACAGAAACGCGAGAAGCCCTGCAGCAATGGGCTCGCGGCCATGAACATATTCATATTGCCAATTTCTTCTTCTGGCATCTGGGTAACAGTCTTCAAAAAAGCCAAGTTGGATTAATCAGATCCCTTCTGTACTCAATCCTCGTCGCGAGGAAGGCACTCATTGAAAAGCTTTTCCCAGCCTATTTCAGAGAGCTTACTGAGCATGTACGTTTGATGGATATGAACAAGGGTATACTCCCATTCCACGTTTCACCTCCCAGCGACCCAAGCGACCAAGAGTTTAAAAATGCTTTCTTCAACATTGTCCAGAATACACAGGGACGCCAAAAAATCTGTTTCTTTATTGATGGCATTGATGAATTTGACGGCAATCACTATGAACTTTCTGAGCTTTTAATGAGCATTTGCGGAAGTGATGTAAAGATGGTTCTTTCAAGTCGCCCTATTCCGGCGTGTGTCCAAAGTTTTAGAGGCTGTCCAACTCTAAAACTCCAAGATCTTACGCGACAGGATTTGCATCTGTATATCAACAATCGACTTCGAGCGCACTCAAGGATGCAGTATCTGCTCGATGTCGAAAACGAGAGAGCTCGGCGGCTGATAATTGAGATTCTCAGTCGGGCAGATGGTGTTTTTCTGTGGGTCGTTTTGGTTGTAAGCAGCCTCTTGCAAGGTCTCCACAATTTTGATACAATCCATGATCTGGAACAAAGACTGGACTATTTTCCCCGAGAGCTTGAGGAACTCTATCAATATATGATGGACCAAATGGAACCTCTATACCGCCGAAAAAGATCCGAATACCTTCAAATCGTTCTGCGAAGTTTGGACACAGATGCAGAGCTTACTTTGCTGAAGATGTCATTCGCGGATGAGGACCCTACAGTCGTGCTGAGTCCAGATTGGCAGGTGCCCGACCACAAGGTCTGGAAGCAGAGAATGAATGAGACGGAAGCGCGCATAATAAGTCGGTGTGGTGGCCTGGTCGAGGTTGGACGAGAGGACATGTCTAGCCCCGCTATTGGACCAGGGCCGTACGTCTACTTTCTTCACAAGACAGTGGCTGATTTTTTGAGGCAACCAAAAGTTCTGAAATCCGTCACAGAGTTTACATCCATGACACCATTCAATCCATCACTCGCATTGCTTAGCTCGACGCTACAGTTGGCCAAAATTTTCACCCGACAGTTCAAAATGGAGGGACGTTGCAGATTAAGTGCAATCCGAACGATAATGCGCCAGGCCCAACATGCAGAAAGTGCAGGTGTGGATATTACAGAGTACTTCAATGAATTCAGTCGTTACGAGAGCATCACTGGAGGGCGATTTGACTGGCGTCAATGCTTTCCACCTCCGTCGCCACCGGCGCGCCTACAATCCATATATCCAGAACGGCATATTCTCTTCCTTCCCGTCTGGTACGGTCTAACCGGCTGCGTAACTCGAATGTTGACAGAGGGACCTGACGACTGGGTCAATAAGGAGTGTCCAGATCTCCTATGGGCAGTTTCAAGCAAAGACCGGTTGCAATCAATTCGGGAAACTGATGAGCTTTTGGCAATTGTCAGCACCATAAAGGCTCTTCTCCAATATGGTTCGAATCCCAATCTCGAAATCTCCCAAACCACAGCCTGGAGAAATATTCTAGTGGAGATTATTGACTGCGACACGTCAAAAGCGTCTCACAAAAGTCGGATTTGGACGACGCTTGAAGTATATTTCGATCTTATAGTCACGTTTTTGAAAGCTGGTGCAGATCCACATGTAGCCATCGCCGGTCGCGTCAAACAGATCATGAAGCCTGGGTCGGGAAAGCCGCTTACAATCTTAACTTCAGAGCGATCCGTGTCAGCGTGGATCGAGGACTTGCTGACACACTTCCTCGGTCACCCGTCAATACCATATTGGACAAAGGACGCATTGACTCGCTATGCAGGTGAAGCTGGTGCGATCTTGGCAGATTTACAGGTGACAACATGGAGGACTCCAGAACCGTCATCCCTGGCCGTCGGTAATGATATTATGCTTGGTCAAGCTTCGCATACCAATCCCAAAATTCCATTGCATTCACAGAAGCGATCGCCAAACAGGTTCTCCAAATTGACCAGGAATCTAGCTCTGCGAGATAAGCACGGTACAACTACCAGCCAGCCGGCTGATTTGGAGAGCTCGGGGCCTTCCCTTGAGCAATTAAGTATCAGCCAAGGAAGGAGTGCCACCCGTAGTCACACAGTTCATCGCGTTTATCTGCAGAGTGAAGTCCTGTTGTAGGCCTGGGTCACGTACGCGTCTTTACTGTAGCACACTTTCATCATAAAGATCTGTCTGTTAAAGCACCAGCAGTGGCTGTAAAGACACGCGTTGGTTTGGAACATATACATACTTGCCTTATACTTCCACGATCCCATGCCTGCAACCTACCATTTAGGCATCCGATTGGTTCATTCTGAATTTAACACGTGACTTTGAACTCAAAATAAGTAATGATGTTTTCACCTAAGTATCTCATCCTCCTAATATTCGAATGGCTCTTGGACAGGCTTATGTTATGTAGGTGTTATGGCATTGGTCTGATCTCTTTTCTCTCGCTCACCACTGCCCTCCTTCCTCAGTTGCTCTCTACTCTTTTGTCTCTTCCTATTACTTCTCACTCCTAATCTCGGAGTCACTACCACCGATGCCTACAAGGCATATGCTCTTACTAAAAGAGCTGAGGGGGGCCCTCCCTCGCCTACATGGCATATCATCTTACCGGAAGAGCATTGGGGGGGTGCCTTCCTACTCACAAAGACGCCAAAATCATACAAGGGATACTGAAAAGCTCAAAGTAGGTTAAATATCAAGCTATTCTATGGTGATCTCAACTGATCGACTGACAGCCGTAGGCGTCCCAAGCACCGAATGCCGAAGCGTATCAGATGAGGGAGTCTAAGGTACCTTCGTCCCGAGTATCTCGTCTATTCGAATATGGAGGGCTTGCAGCCTCTATGGCATTTGGCGCCGTGAGCGAGAGCATTTCTCGATCAGGTGGACCTGACGGGTCATTGATGCTGAGCGCCGCAAATATGGAACGGTTAGTGGCCAAGCTATCGAAAATGCGTGGAGCTGCATTGAAGCTAGGACAAATGATGAGCTTTCAAGACGCAAAGATGCTCCCCAAGCCTATCCATGACGTGCTCCAGCGTGTCCAAGACAGTGCCGACTACATGCCTGTTTCTCAGCGGGATGCCGTGATCGCCTCCAATTTAGGCCCTGATTGGCGTAATCTGTACGAGCATTTCGAGGAGCGGCCCATGGCAGCGGCGTCGATCGGTCAGGTCCACGGTGCCGTGCTCAGGTCTGGCCAACAAGTCGCCGTCAAAGTGCAGTATCCTGGCGTGGCAGATTCCATCTCGTCGGATCTGAACAATCTGTCATTGCTATTAACTGCATCTCGCCTCCTTCCTAAGGGACTTTACTTGGACAAGACGATCGCCAATGCACGGACAGAACTCGCGTGGGAGTGTGATTACCTTCGGGAAGCAGAAGGTGCTCGTAGATTTCGAGAGCTACTGAAAGACGAGCAAGAAATCTTCACCGTCCCCGAGATCATCGACGAGGCCTCTGGTAAGCAGGTTTTGACTATGGAGCGAATGGAGGGCATTGCTGTCACCAAGGTTCAGAACTTTAGCCAAGAGCAGCGGGACTGGATCGGAACACAAATCCTTCGCCTATGCCTCAGAGAAATCACCGAGTTCAGATACATGCAGACCGATCCCAACTGGACCAACTTTCTCTACAACTCCAAGACCAACAAACTCGAGTTGCTTGATTTCGGAGCGTCACGAGAGTTCCCTGCTGAATTCGTCGACCTATATGTGAAGGTGTTGGAAGCAGCGTCGAGGGGAGACCGGGCCGCTTGTGTCGACTACTCGATCAAATTGGGATACCTTACTGGTTACGAATCCAAGACGATGACCAAAGCACATGTGGACTCTATCATGACCCTTGCAGAGCCATTTATGAATTATGCCCCTGACTTGTATGATTTCAAGGACCAGACGATTACTGATCGAGTGCGTGATCTCATCCCTGTGATGCTGAGAGAGCGGTTGGCTCCACCACCCGAAGAAACATACAGTCTTCACCGAAAGCTGAGTGGAGCATTCCTCCTGTGTGCCAGATTGGGCAGCCAAGTCAAGTGCAAAGATCTCTTCCAGTCGGCGCTGGGCAAGGCCGGGCTGCGATGAGAGGTTTGAGTATAGACATCTCCTCTCAAAATACCGAGTCATCATCGTCCTCATCGGTGTGCTCCAGAATAGTCTCCTGCAAGAGGTCATGTCGGCTAGGCCCTGCGGTGGTTGGACTCAATGGCCCAGCCGAACCCGAGAAGGGCATTTTCCTCACTTCTCGCACCACTTCTTGTATCAAGGGCTGTGAGGCTATCAGCCTAGCTTGAACAGCAATGGCTGCTTGTTCTTCAACTTCTGCCTTTTTCTTTTTCTCCTCTCTTGCTTTCCTGTATGATACCGCGTCATGTCCCTTTGCCGGGATTGGTTTGGGTTTTGGGGCAGGTTTAGGGAGGGATTTCTGATCGAGGCGAAACACTACTACGAAGACGCGCAGGGTGAAGTGTAGTATGAGGCCGAGGAGGACCCCCAATAGGACTGCGCTACCGAGGAAATACCAAAGAGCCTAAATATGGAGGATGGCGTGAGTGGAAAGGACCAGCGAGGGCGGCTTGCCTTTGAAGGAAGACGAAGTGTAAACTTACCTCGAATCGTGTGAAGAGGCGCCATGGAATGGTGGACAAGCGGATCAGAACTCGTCCAATGTACAAAAATGGTGTAGAAAGTATCGTCAAAATGTACCATAGTGCCTTGAATAAAAGCAGAATCGGATAGACAACAACATAATACAGAACAGTGGTGGTCGTGGTGAGCCAGGTCCTTGACGATTGAGCATCGGTAGAGGTCATGGAGTCGGTTTTGTCATTGCGAGAAATTTGAAAACAAGGATGGGCTTTGTGACAAAGAAAGTTGCCGTTAGAAGAAGACTGGTAGGATCCTGCGCTGTTGAATATCAGGAACAGGAAGGACCTCCATCTAAAATGGGGGAGGCGGGGGCCTTGTACAACGTCCCAGACTCCCAGGGAGGACGAGGGGGGGCTCAGCGGAAGACCCAAGCTTGAACTAATCATGTATAACTAACTACCCCTACTTAATAGTAACTAACCACAAGTAGGAGATTTAGTTAAGTGGCAGTTAAAGGATCGCCCGGGAGTAAGCGGCGCTGGAGTTGGAGGGTTACCTGGACCTGCAAGACCAGGCCTATGCCTTAAGTGGCCCTGTCCTTTTAAGTTAGTTACTCTACCCTGGAACAGCAGGCTTCCCCCCCTCTCTTAGGCTAAAGAGTTACTATCCCCACAATTTTTCGGTTGGCGGCAGCTCTCAGCTCAACCTTCAGCTTGAACCTCAACTCTCACCAACCACAGCCAACAACCCCTCCCACTTCCACTCTATTCATTCCCGCTCGCTCCTGATTTCATCTCCCATCCATCCATCCATCACTGCTTTTGCTCCTCAGTTTATCCTTCCCACCCTCAACGTCACCTGGTTGGATTCACTCATATGAAGATGGCCTGAATAGCCTTGTCTTCGCAGTGAAAGCCCCCGGTGGTTTATCCTCCTATACTCTTCTGTTCTTCCCTGCAGCCACCGAATGATAATCTGTGTGGCGCCAGCAACATTCCCCTCGGATTTCCTATCTCCCTGACACTTTTGACACGGCCCACACGCATCCAAGCACGTGTCGCATGTCATCTAAAATTTTCCACATGTAAATTCCATCAGATTCGAAAAATACCATAGTGCACAATCCATCATTATGGGTCAGCAACAATCTGCTGAGAAGGGCTCCTCTTCCAAATCCACCTCACTTCAACCAGATAGAGAAAAGGACCGCAGAGTCAACCGCCGGGTTTCCATCCAAGCCTTGACTCATGGTCGGGCCACTCCCGTCGACCCTTCCGCGTCTCAAGAGGTCGCTGTTGCCCAGACCACTTCCCAACACCTCGAGAAGCCTGCCCTCCAGCAATACCTACAAAACTCCTCCTCGCCCGAACACAATGCCAGAGTTGCCGGGAAGGTAGAGAGGTCCACCTCAAGATCGAGCAGGGACAAGAAGCCAGAACTTGAGCATAGGCCTAAGGAGCCTAGGCATCAGGCATCCGTCCCTATTCCACAGACTTCTGGCCCTATGGACGTCCCTGCCTCCGCCTCCAGGAGCAAGCAGGACACTATCGAAGAACGTTTTGAAGAGCATCGCAATATCTACAATGATCGGAGATACACCCCCGTCGCTCAGACTCGCCCGCCACGTCTTCCTCTACCGATTGCCGATGTCACCATTCCAGAGTCACCCACCCTCCTGCCTGTTGACAGAAGCAACGCCGACGTTCCTATTTTCGAGACCGATGAGCCTCTCTCCGCCATCGAACCCGCATTGCGGAGAAAGAGCTCCATGTTAAGTGAGGCTACCACTCAATCGGAAGAGGACGTTGGAGACGAGTTGCAACCTTTCCCCGTCGATGCCAATTCTCAAACTGTTCCAACTGTTATCGAGTGGAATCACGGTGGACACAAGGTCTATGTCACAGGAACTTTCGCCAATTGGGAGAAGAAATACCGTCTTCACCAACGGTGCGTTTCATTCTATTCCATCCTATTTCTCATCGCGCCAAGATACCCATTTACTAACTTCTCTTACAGAAAGAATGCCCCTGGCATGTTTACTACAATCAATCTTCCCTCGGGAACTCACCACCTTAAGTTCGTGGTAGATGGGGAGATGGTGACAAGCCCTTCTTTACCAACAGCAGTCGATTTCAACAATTTCCTGGTCAACTATATTGAGATAGCCACTGAGGATCTATCCAAACCAAGACGAGAGAGTGCTCAACCTGGCACTAGATCTGCTACAACCCAAGGCCTTGCCGCTGATGAGCAGGACCAGGGCAGGTCCGGAGATCAAAGTCCAGAAGATTCGGATATCGATGAACTCCAGGCTGAGGAGATCCCAGCTGGAGACTTCCGTCGTATCATCCCTCAAGCTTTGGTTGATATTGACCTTCCCGAGGATGACCCAAAATACCAAGCAGCACAGAGGATTTTGACTGAAGTGCCTGGCCCTCCAAGTCTTCCATTGTTCCTTAGCAGGTCTATCTTGAACGGTATTCTCCCCGTCAAGGACGATAACAGTGTCCTGACACTTCCAAATCACACCGTTCTCAATCATCTCATGACCAGCAGCGTCAAGAATGGGGTACTAGCAACCAGCGTCACCACAAGATACAAGAAAAAGGTAAGTCTCGATTTCTCATCACCCTGTTCATATCGTTCTAACTATGTGTGAAGTATGTGACGACAATCTCCTTCAAGCCCGTTCCGCGATTCCAAACAGCATCTCAATAGTGAAGAATGAGGCTACAATTGAGCCACCGGTCTTCCTATTGAGTTATCTTGTGCCAGAGCAATTCTAGAACCAGGACTGAGTTTTAATGATTTATTTTCCAAGAAAAAATGATGTTACGATTAGACGGGGTCTGCCTATGAGAAGGGGCGGCACATTTACATTCAATTTCATGGGCAGCTTCCGGATTGTTTGAAAAGCCTAAAAAGGGAGGCCAGTTTTTGCATTCAGGAAATGCCCAGTAGATAGTCGGCTTGTCCTTGGGCTAAGATTGGCCCAATTCAGATTCGTCTTCTCTCAACACATTCACGTGGGCCGAATCTAACCCAATGCTGGTTTGAATGAGGCCAGCACGCCTTCACGTGTTTGGTCGTCACATCTCGTCAATCTCATTGAAGCTTCTCATACAAACATGAGAAACCCGTCCCCTCATTTAGCACCCTTTTCAGGTTAATCCTCCCTCCAGCCCACGTAGACATCATCCGTCCGATACCGCTGCGTACACGTACTATGCTCCAGCTCCGTCCTCACACCAGTCTGATACGCCAACAAGCCGGCGTGGGCAATCATGATCCCGTTATCAATACAGAACCGCTCGTCGGTGGCATAGACACTCCCGCCTCGATCGCGGGCCATGATACCCATCATCTCCTGCACGCGCTCGTTGCAGCCGACACCACCGACAATCAAGACTTGGTTTGAGCCCACGTGCGCCATAGCGCGCTCCGTGATCTCTACCAGCATCGCAAATACCGTCTCCTGCAGACTGAAGCACAGGTCTTCAGGTGTGATCGGATCTCCGGTGACCGGATCCTTCAGCGTCCCCGCGTGCATTTGGTGCGCTAGCTCGTCGACCCGTGCAAGAATTCCAGAGAACGAACAATCCATACCTTTAACTGCGTAGGGGAGGTCCAGGAGGACTTTCCCTTTCTTCGCCAGCTGCTCAATGTTATACCCCGGCGCCGGATCATTGGGGATACCCAGGGTGCGGGCGAAGCGGTCCAGACAATTCCCCACCGCGATATCCAGCGTCTCTCCAAAGATCCGGTATCGCTGCGTCGAGTATGCAATGACCTGGGTGTTGCCGCCAGATACATACAGGACCACCGGGTTCGTCGCGCCGGTGATCTCACGACCCATCTCGATGTGGCCTACACAGTGGTTGACGCCGACCAACGGCTTCCCCCACAGCAGCGACAGCGTCCGCGCCGCGATCGCCACCGACTGCAGCGGTGCGCCCATCCCCGGCCCCTTCGTGTAACAGATACATGAGATGTCAGAGATCTGCAGGTTAGACCCCGCGAGCGCTTGCTTGACGAGTTGCACAACGTGCGCCCGGTGGTGTTTCGCCGTGTCTTTGGGAAGGAAGCCTTCGCCCGGCGGCGACACGTACGTGTGTCGGATGTTTGATAGGATTCTGGCAGCGCCGGCCTTGCCTGCTGGTGGGTGGGCGATGATTCCCACGCCCAGCTTGTTCGCTGAGCCTTCCAGGCCGATCGCGATCATTTTGGATTTCGATGGAGGCTGACTGGGTGATTGTTTTGAACACGTGCCTCTTGCGACGGAGACGTTGTGATTTGTGGCTGATCAATATCAAAACGGAGGTGGTGTTCTTCGTACCGAGAATATTTTTTATGAGTTGGCGAGAAGTCCCTTGATCACTCTATTTCCCCTCAGAGCAGAACAAACGTTATTTCAGAGGTGTTTCCTGATTTCTAGACAGATAGAGAATACGGATTGCATGCACTTAAAACCTGCTATTATTCTCATCAGAATGCCCCAAGGGATCTTCAGTGTTTCCGAACGACACAGCCTGGCGGCAACATCAATCCGTGCAGATGAAGTGCACTGCATGACGCAGAAGCCTCGACGTACAACCCCCACCAATCGGATAATTTGGTATGCGGGCGGACCGAAAAATCGGAGGGCCCTTGTCGGACTTGGCACTGCATATGCTGAAATCCATCCACCATCCACTCACTATCCGCCGTTCGCATCCACATCACCTGCACACCCTCCCTCACCACAACTTGCCCACAACTCGAATTTTCTATTTCAGACTCTCTGTTTTCCTTACATCTGTCGCTCGTTACAGTTTCCCCAGGATAGACGTCTCTATGTCCTCCTCAGACTCTTCAGAATTTGATCAGACTAGTACTGATTTCCTCGCCTGGTTTGCATCTCAGCCTGGTACGAGGTTGAATCCCAAGATACAGTTGAAGGACTCGAGGGCTCAGGATGCCGGCAGAAGCGCTGGTAAGCTTGCCTCTACAGGTATTCTTGCAATTCACTGACCTCGTGGTTTCCCAGTCGCACAAGCAGACATTGCAGAGGAGGAGGAACTATTTGCAATCCCACGTTCGCTAGTGCTCACCACCGCCACCTCAACTATACCAGCTTCAGTACTGGAAACTTTCGACGATAAAGAAGCATGGCCGCCTTTGATCCTCACCATAATATATGAATACCTCCGAAAAGAGCAATCGCCATGGTACCCTTACTTCCGAGTCCTGCCCACCACCTTCGACAGTCTGATGTTCTGGCAGCCTCAGGAGCTCGCAGAGTTACAGGCCAGCGCCGTCGTCAACAAAATCGGCAAGTCGTCGGCTGAGGAGTCGTGGAAGACCTCCATCATACCAATCATGCTACAACACCCTGACTTATTCCCACTTCCGACTGCGACCAATGAGGGAGAGAAGACAAATCAGCTGATCAACCTCGCACACATGGCTGGCAGTCTGATCATGGCATATGCATTCGATATTGATCGCGACGAAACAGATAGTCAAGACGGCGATGGAACTCGAGGCGAGGATGGATGGGAAGAAGACGACGACGAAGACCCCACGCCTATCAAGGGCATGGTTCCCTTGGCTGACATGCTGAACGCTGATGCTGACAGAAACAATGTTTGTACCCCCCTCCCTACAAATACGTCTTTGAAATTGACCAGCTCTCCTCTCACCAGGCAAGAATCTACCAACACCCAGACTATCTCATCATGACAGCTACCAAGCCCATCTCCAAAGGTGAAGAGATCTTCAATGACTATGGACCCCTCCCTCGATCCGACTTGCTACGCATGTACGGCTACATCACAGACAATTACACCCAGTACGACGTGGTCGAGATCTCCTACGATCTATTTATCGAAGTGGCCGGAAAGAAACACTCAAAGAACAACACCACATGGTTGAAAAGAGAACAACAGCTCGATGAACTCGGGCTCCTGGACGACGGCTATGCAATTCCTCGCCCAGAGCAGGGCGCCAGCACTGACCTCCACGGCGCCATCCCCACCGAGGTGCACATGCTATTAAGAG
>Ga0105239_10000968_pt1 | contig 40336 bp, 53 predicted proteins | sample KBSC44metaG_FD_92761 | JGI IMG/M metagenome (GOLD analysis project Ga0105239, IMG submission 92761) | Corn rhizosphere microbial communities from Kellogg Biological Station, Michigan, USA - KBS C4-4 metaG | ecosystem: Host-associated > Plants > Roots > Rhizosphere > Soil | place: Michigan, USA... | reverse complement strand
TGACCGCTCCCGACACGCGCGACGATCTCTGCCAGTGCGGGCACCGGCGCGGCGATCATTCTCCGCTCGAAAATCGCCCCTGCCTGATCTGTAAGGACCGCGAGATATGCGGTGGGTTCGTGAAGCGCGGCGAAGAAATGAATGCTCAAACGCACGCAGGAGGTTCCATTGGGAAAGTTTCTCGATAGTTGGCTAAGGGTTTCTCTTGGTGAGCCCACGTCCCAGGGTAAGTCAGACACGACTGAGCGCGTGGCGGCGGCAATCGCTAGGATCGTAGAGGATCGCACATCCGGCGATTATGATATCCACGGTGAAATCGCTACGGCTTGCGCCCGCGCCGCTATCGCCGCCATGCGCGATCCGACAGAGGCAATGGAGAAAGCGGGGGAGCGTGCGGTTAACAGTTGCCTTTCGGGCGACGTAGGAGAAGAGGGAACACTTGAGGCCGATCCATGGGTGCCGGTATGGCACGCGATGATCGACGCCGCCCTCGCACAAACCGCGACCGATCCGGAAACGCCCGTTCCACTTTCCCCAGCCAATCTGAGGAAAGTCTGAGGAAACAAATTGAGCTAAGTGCTGGTGCCGGCTACAGGACTCGAACCTGTGACCCCCTGATTACAAAACTCTGGCGCAAGCAATAGAATCAACGAGGCTTTCCCCGGATCGGCCGTCTCGGGGCGATATGTTTCCTCGTTTTCCTCAGTTCAGCTTCGCGACGCACATCTTGCCGTTGCCCTTGTCGACGGTCACGGCATAGGACGGCTTGTTCGGCGACGTGCTCGACCAGCTCAAGAAGTTGAAATACGCGGTCGAATAGTCCTTCGGCGCGACCCATAGCTGGACCTTGGTCGACACGAGGTGGTGCACGTCGCAGCGGCCAACCCAGCACGAGTCCGAGACCGGATTGAAGTTCATCGCGTTCTGCTCGGTCACCTGATAGCCGGTGTTACCGGTCGCGGTGTCGGCAACCGTTATCCCGCTGCCCCACATCGCCCACTGGTCGGTGTTGTTCGTCTCGCCCAGCTCGCCCGAGACGAGGAACACGTCGCCCTTGTGCACGCCAGGCACCGGCAGCGACATCACCACATGGCGCAAATTGTCCTCAGGCACGGCGGCGAGAAGCTCCGGCATGTTCGGCGTGCAGACGGGAGAAACCGCCGCCAGCGATGACGAGGCGAGCGCTGAGAGCAGTCCAGCGATGGCGAACTGTTTCATGTGAAACCTCCTACGGGTGTCCGGTCAGCCAGCGAATGACGAGCGGGAGAACAGCCGACGCGACAATCCCGCCAACCGCCCCAAGGCTGGACGCGATCATCGCGTTCGCGCGGCGCCGATTCGTGCGCCAGGTCTCAAGGTTCTTAAGCCGCGCGCCGTGATCCTGGACAATGGCTTCCAGCTTTTCGCAGCGGTCGCCGTCTTTCTCCAACGTCTCGGTACGCCGGATAACGCCAGCGAAGGCGGATCGCATTTCTGCGATCATGCCTGTCATGCTGGTGATGCTGGTGTCCAATTTGTCGATCTGCCCGAGGAATTCCTTGCGGTCTTCGGGGATGCGATCCAGCACGGCCGCCATGCGGCCTATTTGCTGGGAGAGGTCGATATTGCTTTGTGAGCGCGGGGCCAAGTTAGGAGGCGGGCGGAAGGGCCGCGAGCTGCTTGGCGATGTCGGCTTTCAGCGTGAGGTAGTCCGCCTCGTAGCCGTCCTCGAACGCCTGAAGCTGCGCGGCGGTCGGAGGTGTGCCGCCGACGATCTGATTGTAGAGCGCGACGGCCGTGGGTTCGGCAGCGATCACACCCTGAACGATCTTCTCGCCAATGCTGATCGCCGCTGCGCCGCCCGGAAAGGCTACTTCAGCGACAGGAACGAGCGGGGCGATGGCCGTGACGAAGCCGTTCACGCCGGCGACGATTTCATCCCACGTCGAGGGAGTTCCTTGGCTCGACATCAGTGTGTGATCCCTTTTGAGGTTGTGTAGGCGTTCCACTGGCGCAGCGCCTCGTTCAGCGCAGCGAAGTTCAGGCTTTCATGCGCGTCGTTGGCGGCCTTCAGATGCGTGAAGGCGTCATGCACGGCGTCGCTGATCTGGCTGATTTGTTGCAGCGTGGGGCGGTCGAGCGTGCCGGTGTTCACGGCGATGTCGGCCGCCTTCGTCACGCCATCGGCGGCGAGAACGGCGGTCGCGAAGGTCGAAACCTGAGTCGGTGTGGAGCTGGAAAGTGACTGAGCGGTGTTGGCGGTCCACTGCGCAATCGTGGTGCAACCGGCCAGCGGCAGGACGAGCGCGGCGACGAGGGCTAGACGCTTCATGGTTGTTCTCCAGTCTGCGATTGATTGAGCCGGTCGGTGATCTCTTTTTCTGGCAGGCGCTCCACGGCAGCTTTCGCGCCCGCGACGACGGCCTTTTGCTCGGCCTGGCTGAGCGGCGTCATCACCGGCGTCTGGCGCGCAACCGCGCTGTGCACAGCAACTGCGGTCACGAGGTCCGCCTTCTTTGCGGTATGGCTCTGCTGCCAGAGGGACCACGTCGCCAGAAGACCGACGATGATGCCGGTCAGGAGGTCGGGGTCGATCACATCGGCGGGAACCCAGCCCTTCGCGATGGCGCGGGTGAGCGCGAAAACGACGATGAGCCGCAAAGGCCCATAGAGCGGGTTGTTTTTCAGCGACGAGAAATCCATGCGCCACGATTGAGCCGCTCTACCGTCGCGGGCAACGCACCGTCATTGCCAGGGCAAGGCTTCCAGCGAGGTTGCTGAGCTGTAGACCGTCGTGGTGCCCCCGGTGATCGACTTCGCCAGCAGGGTCACGAAATGCTTGCCTTCCGACAGGCTGGCCGCACCGCTGAGCGCGAACGGCAATTGCGTCGTCCCGCCATTGTTGCTGCCGGTCTTCTCGGTCTGCGCGGTCGAGGTGCTGTCGAACCCGGCGCCAACGTTCCAGCCATCGCCGCCTGTGCCGTTCGCCGCCATGCCGCTTGCCGCGAAGGCTGTTGTCGGGACAGGGAGGCCGGGCGTCGCAGGCGCGCCCCACGAGACGAACTCGCATTCGATCTCGCTGTTGGGCTCGGCGTAGGAGGTCGACGAGGTCGTGCGGTCGGTCGAATAGGTGCTGATGCACTTGTTCTGCTGGCGATTTTCCCAGCTCGCCACGTCCTGCTTCGTCGCGGTCGCATTCAGGTTGTGCGAGGCGTCGATGTAGGCCATGCCGACCAGTGTCCGCGCGGTGTTGCCGCTCTGGACCTCGACGCCATTGGCATCCGTCACATGCCCGGCCGCGCTGATGACCAGCCCGATCCAGTAGCAGGATCCCGTACCGGTCGCGACCCAGCTCACATCCGTCACGTCGATGTGCGTGGCATCGATCAGCGTCGTATTGACGTCGTTGAGCACATCCGCCGCCGCCGTGCCCGTCGCATTGACGCAGGTGATCGGATCGCCGGTGTTGAAACCGGCCGTGCTGTTGATCGTCAGGCGAACCTTGCCGCTGCCATTGTCCGCCATCGCCGTCACCCCCTGCGTGGTCGGGAGCGCGTAGATGTAGCGCAGCGCGCTTGTGACCGCGGAGAACACGGAATTGTCCAGAAAGATGCAGCCCGCGAGCGAATACATCGATCCGTTGATGATGAGGCCGCCGGAGCCGTTGAGCGGGCAGACCTGAAGCTGGCCGGTGCCACCGGAGCACGTACCCTTGCAGGACATGTAGACCTGCCCATGGGCGGTGTTCGAGCCATAGCCCAAATTGTTGCGCGTGATCGTCGAGGGCGCGCCGCCGTCAATGCGCCAGCGGTTCGTGCTCGGGTCGTAGCGGAACGTGATCGATCCGCTCACTTCGCCAACCAGCGTGAGGATGCTCGACTGAGCAACGGGGTTTGTGGCGATCGTCGCGCCATTCGGGTCGATGGTGATGGCGTTCGTGTTCGGCCGGAACTTGACGGTGCATCCCGTGACCGCAGGATTCGGCAGGATCACGGGGAGCGTGCCGCCCGCAGCACTCGAAATGACGGTTTTGCCGCAATCCCCGTTGGTCAGCCGCACGGTGTTCGTGTTGGTGGGCTGTATCTTCACGCTGTTCGTGTCGGGGCTGGTCGCGAAATCCCCGCAACCGACATAACCAAGCAGACTGTTCGACCCACCGACAGTGAGCGTTCCCGCCGTGTCGTTCTCGCAATAGGCGGTCGTGCCGGCGAACGAGTTTCCGACCATGTTCACGCTGCGCGCGTCGCCCATGACGGTGATCACCGAACCCGCGATCTGCGCGGTGTTCCCGGAAAGCGTGATCGAGGACTTCTGCGGCGTGGCAGGACATGGCACGTTGCTGGCGTCGTAACAGGCCACATCCACAAGGGTGTTCAGCAACCCGCTGTTGCCGGCCGATCCGCCCAGGTGCGAGTTCGCCACCACGTTGGGCGCGATGTTCGATGCAGCCTTGCTGTGCGCCGCGATCGCAGCACCGAAATAGTAGCTGTCGCACATCGACATGCGGTTGCTGTCGGCGTTCGACCAGAACTCGATGCCGTAGTGCGTCTGATCCTGCAGGACGTTCTCATCGTGCAGCGAGCAGTTCACCGCGATCAGGCCGCGGCAATTGAAGCCGGCGGAAATTCCTTTGGAGTGGCTCAACTCGCCGATGTCATTCAGGCGGACGTCGACGGTCTTGGCGCAATTGAACGCGGGACCATTGCGCATCACCGCCGAGCCGTAGATCGACGCCACCTTGAGATCGAGCGTCAGACCGCTGCCCGTCCCGCCGGTCGTGGGGCTGTTTGTCAGCGTCGGCAGGACCGAATAACTGCCCTCGCTGCCATCGGCATCGTCGAACGAAACAGCCGTGGGAACGCCCGGTCCGCCGATGGCGCCGTTATCGATCTGATCGACATCGATCACTGCCGGCGTGCCGGTTCCCGTCGATGGCGACACCCGATCCCCAACGGAGTACCCGGAGCCCGCAGTGTTGATGGAAACGGCCGCGATGGAAACCAGCGTCGGCGCGGTGTCCGCGATGGTGATTGTGCAGGTTCCGGTCGTATTGGCCGGATGGGCGCTATCCAGCCAGATCTTGCCATAACCGCGATGCACGTTGACGATCGTCGCCGTGCCCGTGATGCAGGACCCGGTCACCGATTGTGTCGGCTGGACCTGAGACAGAAACAGCGTGAGGCCGGAAATGACTACGGAGCCATTGGTCACGGTGACGCCGGGCTCAGACTGTCCGCCCGTGATGAAGGCCGACGTGGAGCCCTGGAACAGGATGTGCGTGGAGTCGACGACGGTGGCGATCCACCCGCCGATCGCACTCTGTGCGCTCAGGTTGTCGGCATTCGCCATCCAGACCTGATAGCCGGTGAGCGGACAGCCAACACCGGTGCAGGCCGAACTGAGCGTGGCGAGCAGGTTGCCCCCGGAATCGGTGATGCTCGAAACCGCGAACGACGGTTCCTGCATCGTGCCGCCAAACCGGGTGGCAAAGGGCGAGCACTGGAGATCGCTTCCGTCGATGCGTCCGCCGCCGGGCTGGTTCGTGAAATCGATGCACTTGGTGGCGTCGATCGACAAATGTTTGAGAACCGCGGTGCGCGCGTTCTTGGTGCTGACGCCGGTAGCGAAACCCACGAAAAGACCGCCATCGAGCGTCGATCCTTCCCCGGTGACGGTGACACCTGTTCCGGCGAAAGCCTGCGCGCGGGCGTAGTTCGCCTGGAAATCGCCGGATGCGGGCGGCGCGGCCTGCGCGATGTTCGACTTGAGGAACGTGCAGTTGTGCTCGCCGGAATTGGACGGAAATGTGATGCCGGCGGTGGTCGTGAGCGCGAAGCTCATCGGCATGTTGCGGTAATCGTTGTTCGCCGGTTCGGTCGCGATAGGGCCCGGGCACCAGTATTGGATGCCAGGCGCGACGGTGTGCGTGCCGACAGCATAGCAGCCGCCGGTCACGACGATGTTGTGGATGCCGGAGCCGAGCGCCGCCGTCTCGGCATTCGTCATCACCGTGGCGTTGGGCGTCGAGCAATCGTCGGTGGCGCCGGCGAAGTCCTTGAGCGCCAGCGCGCGGCCGCCGAGCGCTTCGAGCGTGACCGTGTTTGTCGCTGATGTCGGCGTGATGCTCTTGTTCGAGATCGTCTGGACCTGCGTCGTCGTGACGATGGAGTCCGCGATCGCGAGCGACGGCAGCAGGAGCGCCAGAAGGAAGATCAGATTTTTCATGGGTCAAGCTCGCGAGTGGTTCCGGTGTAAGCCTTGAAGACGATCTTTCCCGTCACGTTGTCGACGAAGATGTACCAAACGTCGGACGGCGGAGTGGGCACGTCGGCAGCGGTGGCGGACGTGAGGATGATCGGCGTGTTGATGTCGGCCTTGCCGACGTGGAGCGCGCGCACAGCGGCGTCGACGAATTTGGCCCAGCGATACCACGGCTCGGTGATGCGGCCATTCGAATCGACAAGACGCTCTTGGCGCTGCGGGAAGCGCGCGCCGGGGATGACGGTGCCCGCGAACGGATCGCTTCCCGCCAGAATAGCGCCCGCATCGAAAGCCGCGAGCGAGTCCGAAACGCTCGACGGCAGGACGGCAACGCTGGACGGGGCGTCGGAGGCTGTTCCGGTCTCAGAGATGGTCGACGCGAACGTTGTGCCGGTCGACGGAGTATCAGCAGCCGATCCGCTCTCTGATGCGCTGACCCCAAACGTTCCAATGTTGCTCGGCGCGTCCGATGCCGCGCCGCTTTCGGCCGCAGTGGACGGCAATGTCGCGAGCGAGGACGCAGCATCGCTGGCCGTTCCGCTTTCAGAAACGGACGATGGCAGCGTGGCTACGGAAGACGGTGCGTCAGATGCAGAACCGCTTTCTGAAGCGCTTGATGGCAGCGTCGCAACATCAGTCGGGCTATCGGACGCTGAGCCGCTTTCCGAGACTGAGTCGTTGTAGACGTTGCCGCCGGCAGCAGCCGGCATCGAGAAGAACGAACGGCTGACGTTCTGTTCGAGCACCTCATAGGCGTGCTGTGCCCACCAGGCCTGCTCGTCGTCGGACAGCAGCCGGTTGAGGCCTACGCCCCAGGCGATGTCGCCCACGAAAAAGTTGTTGTAGTTCGAAATCTCGCGGCCGAGCGCCAGCGTGTTCGGCACGGCATTGGTCGATTGGGAGCCAGCGCCGGCTGTGCCAAAGAATTTCGCGACGCCGTCGACCCACACGCACGAGCCGTTCGATACGGCGTTGTTTGTCTTCGCACCAGTCGGAAACCACGATCCCGCTACGACAACCCACTTGCCCGTGTGATCGACCGCGTCGAGGCTCGCGGAACTGTTGGTGCCATTTGTGCCTGAGCATCCGCCGTGCGCGAACCCGTTGGAGTCGAAGCCGACAAATGGCCCGCTGCCATTGCTCGAAACGCCGTACTGAACGGCCGTGCACCGCGAAGCGGGCTTGGTCGTGAGCCGGAGATTGGCGATGACCGTGCAGAAGTTCTGCACCGTGGCTTGCGTGTTGACGAACGCCGTTCCGCTCGACCGCGTCGTGCCGCCCAAGTGGAGGACATTGCCTTCCGAGGAAGCAAGCGCGGATTGACCGGACGCCGCGCCCTCGGTCTTTCCGGTCACCGCATCGACGAACGTCCCGCCACCGACATTGTGCAGAAAGAACGCGAGTTCGCGGGCCTGCGGATGCGCGAGGTTCGCCCGGACATGGCTGGTCGGCTTGATGAGGCGCGGCGTCCAGAGCGCCATCCGACGCCCCTACACGTTCTGATACTGATGCGGGATGCGGCTGACGACCTGGCCGGAGGATTTCAGCGCGACGCCGGTGTTATGCACGATGAAGGCGCCCCACTTCTTCGGCATCGTCCCGCCAAAAGCCTGCGCGATATTGAACGCGAACGGATAGGACCGGTTGGTCGTCGCGTCGATGGTGATGACGCCGAGCAGCTTGAACGCGCCGGAGTTGAGCACATTGGCCGACGTGAGGGTTTTGGCGCCCTGCGTGCCGTCGATGGTATCGGGATATGTCGGCGTGTCGTCGAGGATCGACCAGGCATAGATCAGGATCGAGGTGCTGACGGTCGGGCTCGTGCCGGTAAGGATCGTGCCAGCGATCTGTTCGTCGACGCTGAGATTCGACGTGTTGTCGATCACCGCCGAAGACCATCCGGCAAGCAGGTTGGTATCGCTCGCGAGGCTCGCCAGCGCCGTGACGGTGAGCGCAGCGGATGAGCCGGGATTTGCTTTGAGGACGGTTGTCACAGGTCGAACCCTTCCTCACCGACGCAGGCGTAAGCGCTGGGTGTGACGGCGTGCAGCTCGTGCATTTCGCCGGCAGGAACGATGAACACGGCGAGGTGACCTTCGGGCGCGATCAGATTGAAATCGCCACGGTCGCACTTCGCGACGATGTGCCCGGTGATGACGGTCGCGTGCGCTTTCGGGTGTGCGTGACGGATGACCGGTTCGCCGGGCAGGACGCGGTTCATGCGTACCCGCAGCCCGCCGTCCGCGAGCACCGAAAAATGCTCCTTGACCGTCTCTTTCACGCTCATAGCGATATGCTGTAGCTCACGTTCACGGTGTCGCCGCTGAGTACTGCGCGGTCGCCGCCTGAGAACAGGCCGGCCGACAGCAGCGTGCCGTGCGCGTCGTCCTTCGTGTTCACCGCACCGGTGAAGAACACGATGAAGCAGCCCTTGATCGTGCCGGTGCCGGTGATCGCAAAGGCTAGAGCGGCGGACAGCGCTTTGGCGCCAGCCGATGCCGACGACCATGCGCAGGTCTTGCGGTTGCCGGTATAGGTCGGGGCGTTCGAGCCGCCAGCTTCCTTCCATGCGTTCGTGCCGTTGATCTGCGTGCCGACGTCGGTGGCAGCGATCGCGGAATAGCTCACCGATGAAATCAGCCCCATGTAGGGGCCAACAACGCTATAGGACGAGCCAGCCAGCGCTTGATCGAGGACGACGTTCTTCCCCTCGGTCATCACCGTGTTTTCAATGGTGTCGCGCCACTTGAGATTGCCGTCCTTGTCGAAGCATTCGACGACATAGACGCCCTCGGCGCGCGCCTGTTCGGACATGCCGCCTCCAAGAATCGCCGTCGCTCCGACGCTGGCTTCGGCCTTCAGGGTGTCCTTGAGGCTCATCGGATGGTGCTCCCGGTCGAAAATCTCGCTGCCGGGATAATGGGCGCTCGCGCCCTGCGCTCAACGCACCGCTATTGGCCGACCGCGTATTGCGAGGGCGGGAAGATGTAGCCCTGACCGGTGTTCTTCTTGAGGTTCTGTTCGGTGCGCCGCAGATAGCCGGGCGAGGCCATTTCCTGAAGGTGGTACAGCACGAGGTAATCGAGCGCCGCCTTCACGTAGAACAGATTGGCCCCCGGCGTGTTGTCGCGCGCGAAGCGGATGGCCTCGCCAGCCGTGCTTTTCTGGCCCTGCCGCGCGTCGGAATAGATTTTGAGCAGTTGGGCGACGTTCGAATAGTACGGACCAGCTGCGGTCTCCAAAGGTGTCGAGCCGTAGCTCGAAAAGTCCCCGAGCAGATAATCGCCATAGATGCCGAGGCCGCCGCCCTGCGTCATGGCGTTGCCCCATGCGCCGGCCCAATGCTCGCCGAACGGATCGAGCGGGGTATGCCCCTTGAGCACTTCCTTGGCTTCGAGCGCGATCATCCCCATTGCCGTCGTCGCCGCGATCGTATGGGCCAGCCCGAGGATATCGCCCCGGCCCTTGAGCAAGCCCTGCACCAGCCCGAGGCCGTTGAGTTCACGTCCGAAGACCTTGGTGGCGAACGACAGCGGGAAGGATTTGAACTGCGCGATGAAGCGCAATCCCTCGCCGAGCCATGTCCCACGCTGCGTGCCCTGGTTCAGGATGGCGCGTTCGTGTGCGCCGGGTGTGATGACCGCGGAGTCCGTGCGGTCGGTGTAGAAGGCTTGGAGCGCGGTGGAGAGTTCGTCGCGCATCCCCTGCGCCTTGCGCGGATCGGCATCGAACGCGGCATCGGGCAGCGATCGCACGCCGTCCGGCGTCAGATAGGACTTGCCGTCCACCGCCTTGAGCTTGCCCTGCCGGATGATGTCCCACTTCGCTTCGTCGATGCCGTAGCCCGACAGCGCGTCACGGAATCGCCCGTCGACCTTGGCCCACGACTTCCCCGCCTGTTCGGCCGCGCGGAACGCCATCATCTTGCCCGCGCCACCCTTCACCGCGTCGGTCCACCACGACAGCAGGTTGGCCTTGAAGTAGAGCCGCATCAGCTTCGATGCCTGTCCCGGAAGGCCGTCCGTGGACGAGAACCGCGCATAGGCATCGCCGAGCGCTCCTTCGATCCCCACGCCAATCTCCGCAGCCAGCGCGCGCTGCTCGGCAGAAGACCGGCCCTTGAGCACGTCGGAAAGAACGCCCGAGTACGCGCGCCCCAGGTTCTCTCCCTGCCAGCGCAATTCCGCTGCGGCGGTCGCGATATCGGGGAGGGAAGACAGCGTGGAGAAGCCGAGATGCGACATCGAACTCAGCGCGCGGAAGCCGCCTGCCCATCGGGCGATATCCAGATTGTTCGCGATGCGCGTCGTGCCGTCGACTTCCTTGAACTGGTTGTCCAGCGAAGCGTCGTGCAGCTTGCGCGACCACTCGGGGTGATCGTCGCGATGCGCCTTGGCGAAGGCGTCGCGCACGTCGTCGAACATGGCGCGCGGGTTCGTGCCCCATGTCTCCATCAGCGCCGTGTCCTGCGCGGATTTCTGCAGGCCGGAGAACACGCCTTCGATCAGGTTCTTGGTGCCGAAGCGGTCGTTATAGGCGAGGAACGATTCCGCATCCTTGAAATGCAGCGTGCGGTCTTTGCTGATGCGCCGGGCGAGATTGCCGGGGCCTTTGAACGCAAGGTCGGTCTGCGCCGCGCCGGTCCGGACGAACTCGCCGGAGGATAGCGCGGAATAGGTGGTGCTCAGGAAGCGGTCGGGATCGGAGGCGCCGAAGGTCTGCTCCGCATCGAGCAGTGGCTTGGTGAACGCGGTCCAGTCCTCGCGGCCCGCCCGGGTGATCGCAAGCGGGTCGTGGCTCTGGCGCATGATGTAGCCGGGAGCCTCGCGGATGAAGGCACCAGCGCGGTTCGAGCGAAGCCGCGCCGCCTCCTGCCATTTGTGGAATATCTCGCCGATGTGCGCGGCCTCGACCGAAATGCCGTCCGCCGTGGATTTGCCGTCGCGGATCGACCACATGGCTTTCGCGATGTCGCGGTCCAGCGCGCCGGCATCCCGCCCGAACAGCCCCATGCGGCGCGAGAGAAATTCCCAGAGGCCCGCGCGTTCCAGATCCGCCACGAGGCCGCCGACATATTCGCCGGTGAGCGCCTTGGTGCGTGCATCGACAGAGAGGTGTCCGCCGGGCAGCTTCTTCTCGATGCCGACGTTCAGCGCGCGGATCGCTTCGTCGGGCCTGAGGCCATGCGCGTCGACCGCCTGGCGCATGAACTCGTCCAGCTTGGCGCGGGTGACGATGTTGATCGCTTTGTTGCGCGCTTCGATCTTGGCCGCGATGTCGGCTTCCTTGGTGAAGTCTTCCGCCGCCTCATCGAGCGCATCTTTTTGGGACAACAGCTTGTCGCGTGCACGCTTGTTCGCGGCCCGGCGCTGGATTTCGTCCGCGATGGCGTGAATGTCCTCGTCGCTGAGATCGTCCGCGGCGGACATCTTCCGGATTTCGTCGATGCAGTCCTTGATCGCCACACAATCCCCCTAAGCAGGCACTTCATGGAACAACTGGCCGTCGACCTTAGCGGTCTGGCAGATTGCTCGGAGTCGCCGCTCTGCATCGGCCACATTGAGCGCCCAGATTTCGAAGCAAAATTCGTCTTCTCCGTCGCGATATGAACATGTGAATTTGAACCAACTGCACCCTCGCTCATCGCGATAGACGAACTCTGCGTCAGGGCCATGTTTGCGGTCGTGCGCGCTCTGAAAATCTAACGGGTTGTCAGCCATTTTGCCTCCTATCCTACGGATGCAGCAGCAGGCACCGCGCCGCCGCTTTCGCCGCCTCGCCGTCACGCTGCGCTTTCTGGATGTCCTCGCTCCCGGCGCGCGCCTGTTCGGCCTGCTCAGCCGACAGGATGCCCTGCTTCTCGTATTCCGCGACCTGCGCGAGCGCCTGCTGATGCTCCACGTCGACATCGTCACCGGCGCGGGATTTCAGCAGCGCATCGGCGGCGAGAGAGGCTTGCGGCGAGGTGGCGGGCGTCGGGCCGGGCGAGAGCGAGGCATCGCGCGCGCGGCTCAGGGCGTCGCTAAAGTCTTGCGGTACTGCACCAGTGCTTGTTGCCGCTGGTACAGTTCCTTCGCCACCGCCAAGTCCTTCGGGCTGAGCGATTGATCCTGCATCAGGCGCTTGAACGCCGCGAGACGCTTCTTGCTGGCCTGCAAGATCGAGGGGTTCTGGTTTGTAGCCATAGGAACGCAACCTTTCGAGCGCTTCGGGGGAAAGCCGTTGGGCGAGCCGGTCGACCTGCTGAGCGCGCACCGTATCGAGTTCACGCTGGCTGGCGTCGAGCTGGTTCTGCGCGTTGCGCCGTTCATCAATCGGGCTTGCTGCTTCCTGCAATTGCTCAGGCGTAGTGTTCGTCAGCAATTCGTCGCGGCGCGTGGACAGCGTCTTGTGCATCGCCGGGTCGAGATCGGGAGAGGCGAGTTGTTGTTCGACAGCCTGCAGACGCGCAAGCGTGTCGGATGCGTTCTGATCGCCTTCGGGCAGTCCCGAAAGATGCTCTTTGAGTGACGAAATATCGGATTCGATCTGCGCCTCGCGCGACGAAAGCCTGATCCCCTCTTCATCGATCACGGGCAGCGACGTAACCGGCCCCGGCTCGGTCACGGTCGCATAAGCCGGATCGCTCTTGAGCGCCGCTTCCACATCGGCGGGCCGGCCGTCCGCCGATTGCGCCACCGCCGTTCGCAGCGCCGCTTCGCGCGTGTCGGAGTGCAGCCGGTCGAGCATGTCGGAGATTTTGCCGATGCCTGCGTGCAAGCCGCCGCCGAGCACCGTCCCGAAGGCCACATTCCAGAACGCATCGGCCGGGCCGTATTCCTGCTGGAACGCATCGTCACGGACCGCTTCGACCGGTTGCAGCGCCGCCGTGCCGACACCGCCTTCGATGGCGCCTTGACCCAGCCGCGCAGCCGTGGGGCCGACCCGCTCGGCCCAAAGCCCCGCGCGCGCCTCGCCAACGACCGGCACGAACGCAGCCGCGACGTTGAGCGGATCAGCCGCCGAAACGGCGAGCGAGGTTGCGAGACTGGCCGCCGTGTAGCCGACACCGGACGGGGCATGGGCCAGCGTGTAATCGCGCTGAAGCTGTTGTTTCTTCTGATTGACGAGAATGTCGACCGCACCGCGCCGCTGCGGCTGGTCGAACGAAAGGCCGAGGCTTTCGCCGTATTGCTGGTTCAGCGTGTCGGCGTCGACCGGCTCGTCCGCGCTGACCGGCCGCCCCATCGCTTCGAGCTCGCCAAGCGGGCCGCGCCATTCGGGGTGCTGCGCCTCGTAATATTCGGTGGTGTCGACGATCGCGTGCACCGGGTTATGAACCCACGCATCCTGCGCCGTCGCTTCGAGCGCGTGGGTCCACGGGACCTGCGCCTGGCTGATGCGCTGATCGCGGTCCTCGTCCGAATTGTCGAGCGAATAGGCGAAGTTCATTTCAGGAACGTCCTCGTTCCCGGAGGCGGCGGCTGGTCCTGAATCGTGTTGATCGGGATTGGCTGGCCCTTCTCCATCGAGGAAAGCTGCGCCCATGTGTACTGGATCGGCTGGCCCTTCGACGTGCGGGCTTGCAGGTATCCCGTCTGTGCGGGCCATGCGAGCGCCACGCCGCTGTTATCCGGGAGCGTGAGCCACACGCCTTGGCTCTTGAGGATGGATTCGCTCATCTTCTGGCGATCACCGACGCTGACACCCGTGGCGCCCGCATACGGCTCGAGGTTCACGGCGTGCAGGTTTTGCGTCGCGAGCGAAACGCCGCGCGCGACAGAACCCGCGTTCAGGTACGACGGCACGCGGTAGGTGTCCTGCACATGGAAATTCTTGCCGACGATGTCGTTCACGGCCTGACTCGCCGCCGTCGCCGGATCGGTCCCTTCCGCGACGAGCTGGTAGGCGTAGAGCTGCGTCGCCTGCACCATCTGCGACGCGATCTGCGAGCCGTCGAAACCGCGCAGCGTGCCATTGAAGCCCGCGAGGCCCTGCACCACCGCCTTGTCGACATCGCCGGTATCGGGGACGAGCTTCGCCAGCGCCGACTTCCCGGTGTTCACCGCGTTGGCCATGCGGGCGCCGACGCCGGGGTCCTGACGAACCCAATCGAGGCCGGTCACTTCCGCCGGCATCTTTCCGCCCTTGGCGAGTTCGGCCATCACCTGCGGATAGTATTTGCCATATTTCGCCTGCAGGCCGCCGAGCGCGGTGAGCATGTTCTGCGCGCGCTGCGCCGGGTCGGGCGGGTTGGTGAAGTTGGCGATGATCGCCTGCTTCTGGCCGTTGGCGAGGACCTGCGGCTGCGCAACGCCGAGATCGGACTGCACCGCCAGCGATGCACGAACACCGTTCTGCGCCGTCTGCGGGTCGGTCGAATTGACCTGCGCGACGATGTCCGGGCGGTTCTGCAGCACGTAGTTTTGGGGGTCCGACATGAGCGCCTTCTGCCTTGCCTGGACCGCCGTCTGGAACGCCTGATAGGTGCGCTGGCGGGCGGCGAAGTCGGAGCCCATCGGGCCATGCTGCGGCCCGGCGAGCAGGTCGTCCGGCGTCGTGCCGCCTTGCTCGTGCCGAATGATCGCGTCGCGGACGGCGGGCACCTGCGCATCGGTGAGCGGCTGGTTGGCCGGGATGCCGGTCGCATTCGCCACGTCCGAGATATAGGCCGCTGTGTTGTTCTCGGGCTTGCCCTTGCTCATCGGCGGCGCGTATTTCGAGACGATGTCCGCGATCGTGTTCAGCCCGTCGCGCGAGCGGTAGAGATTGATCTGGTGTCCGACCGCGTCGATGCCTTCCTGCATGGACGGGAATTGCTGGAACTGCGTGTCGCTGCCTGGCACCTTCATGTTGCCGGGATTGTTGTTGGCGAGATTGTCGCCCGCGCGCGAGCCGGTCGATGTGGGGACGATGGTGCTCTGGTTCGCCGGATTGTATTTCGCCGCGAGGCTTGCCAGATCGGCCGGTGAAGCCATCGCGACGGATTTCTTCATCGTGTAGGTCTCGGCGGCGCCGTGCAGCCCTTCGATGATCTGTTCCGCGCGCTGCGGGTTCTTCGCATACGCCGCGCGGATTTGCTGGTCCGTCATCACCGACGAATAGTCACCGGTCGCCAACGCCTGCGCTTTTGCGTCGTCGGCCTGATATTCGACCTGACGCTGCGCTTCTTGATTGTTCTCCCGGTCGAGCGATGCCTGAAAGCGGATTTCCGAGAGGCCGCGCGCCATCGCGGTCTGCCGCTCATCATCCGACAGGTTCAGCGACGGATCGTTGACGAGGCCCTTGAGCTGCGTCTCCGCTTCAGCTTCGCCATAGCGGTGATAGAGGTCTTCGCCCTGGGCCGCGAACGTCTGCGCCTTGAGCGTCGATTCCAGCGTGGCGAACTTCAATTGCTCTTCGCGCGAGAGCTTGATCACCGGGTTGTTTGTGAGCGAGACCTGCAAATCCTTGGTCTGCGCGAGCAGCTTTTGCGCCACCGGATTGTTCAGATCGTTCGACCGCGCATAGCCGCTGAGCGTGTTGACGCTTTGTTGCCAGAGATTGAGGCCGTTTTCCTTAGCGTCGTCGGCGGTCTTCTTGTTCTTGTCGTTGGTGAGATCGGTCAGCGCTGCGCCGCCGTCCGTGTCGATCATCTGGCGGATCGCGGGCTGATAGGACTGCGGTGTCGCGGTGAGCACGCTGCCGGTGTATTTGTCGAGCGCCGCGCGGAAGCCGTCGGGATTGTCCGCATATGCGTTCTTCAAATCCGCGATCTTGGGGCGGATATCGAGCGCGCTCTGCGTGATGTAGCTGAGTTGCGCCGCGTGCTGGTAGGCCTCGGTCTGGCCGGTAAGCACCGTCTTCAGCGAAGGCGCCGCGACCGTGAGATTGCCGTTGGCATCCTTGGTGACGGCATTCGAGCCTTCCGCTTCCGCATCGGGACGGAACACGTCTTTCACAAGCCCTTCGGCCTGATCGGCCAGATGCGCAAAGGCGTCCACCGTCGCATCGCCGCTCACCACAGGCGCGGGCTGTAGCGTCGCCGGGCCATACGACAGTTCGGGAAGGCCGCCGAGTTTCGAGACCATCAGCCGCCCCCGCCTGCCGCGAAGGCTTGCGCAAATTCATCACCGGTTTTCAGGAACGAGCCGATCAGCGCGGCATAGCCCTTGTATTGCGCCTGCGACGCCCCGAAGAGATCGCTTTGCGCCCGCGTGAGGTAATTCAACCGCGACGTGTCGATGCCCTGCTGCGCGCGCTTAGTGTAATCGGCCGCGATCGCAAGCCCTGTCGGTGAGGCGACGTCCAAATTGCGCGATGTGCGCACCGCATTGATCGAGGACAGCGACGAGTTCAGATCGGCCAGCCGGTTCACGCTGTCCTGATCGGCCGCGATCTGCTCCGACCGCGCATTGAACTTGTACTGCGCGGCTTCGCCCTGGGCCTGCTGGTAGCCCATGAAGCCTTCGGCGAAGTTTGCGACGAAGCCCATTAGAACGACACCTCCATGGTGATTTCGCTGATCTGCAGCGGGCCGGGCGTCGACTGGTTGATGTTCGGCGCGAGGTTCGCGCTGCGGCCCGGGATCTTCCAGCGCTTCCATTCATTGCGCAGCGGCGGCGCGGCGTTGGTATCCTCGCCAGCGCGATAGGCCGCGTTGGTCTGCCCATTGATCATGTAGGCGCCGGTGTTTTCCGTGCGCAGGTACAGCCGGACGATTCCGAAGCGTTCACCGAAGCGGAATGCGGGTTCGCTCGGTGCCGGCGGTGTGGGCCGGAACTGGGTCGTCATATCGTAGCCGAGGATGTAATTGCCCGCTGCGAGATTCCACGCCGTGAAATTGCCGGAGCCGTTCACCGCGAACGTGCCGCGCAGCCACCATGGCGACGTGCCATCCATGACCTTTACCGTCGTGCTCGCGTAGAACGGAACGTTCGGAATACCGCTCACATAGGTGTAGGTCTGCGCGCAATCGAGATAGAGCGCGTCATCAAATTCCTCGAGCGTCCATGCCGCGGGCGATGTGCGATGGACGATGGCCCACAGCTTTCCATCCGCCGGGAAGACCGCGCTGAACAACCCGTTCGCGGTGTCCCACGGCGTCCAGCCGATCGGCACAGGCGCGTTCGGGTCCTGATACTTGACGCAGGCCAGTGTGCCATCGGTGTTGATGGCGAAGCCGTAGCGCTCGGGAAAGCTGGTCGTGGCGATGTTCGAACCGAGCGCAACCGGGCCGGTGAGAAGTTCGGTCCAGAACGGCGACAGGTCTTGCGCCTGCCACGGCTGCTGGACGCTTCCGGTCGGAAGAATGCCGATCACCCGGTTGGCGCCGTTCTCGATGAAGGCGAAGCCCTGTTCGGTCGCGATGGGCCGCGCTTTGGACGCGCCAATCGGACCGATGAACTTGAAGTCGATGGTCGAGGGCGTGACCGGCTGGTTCGAATATTCCGCCAGGTAGTACGCCGCCTTGTCGGTGAGGACGAGGCCCTGATCCGCCGTCATGATATGGCGCACCCGCTGGCCCTTGAAGTCGGGCACCAGCTCGAAGAACGCATCGCCATCGTTGGCGCCGATCAGGAAGTAATTCGGCAGGCCCGCCGCTGATGCTGTCACGCCGCGGGGAAGATCGCGCATGTTCGCGAAGTAGAGCCGCCCGCGATGCGTCACGCCGCAACCGGGATAGCCGCGCACCGCAGAGAATGCCTGCTCGTCCCAATCCACGACGGCGGCGGGTGTCGTCGCGACCGGCGCGGTGGTGAGTTTCGCCTGCGCCTTGGACGAGTCCCCGATCAGCGTTTCGTCCTTGGCAAGTCCGTTGAAGTTGCTCGCATAGACGAAGGTAATCGTGCTGCCCGAGATCCCGGTGATGATGCCCTTGGCGCCGGAATCGAGCCCTTCGGCTTCCTCGTCCACCGCGAAGTTCGAGGCGTTGTCGACGGTGAAATGCACGGTCGGAGGGAGCGCTCCTACCACCGTCCCCGTCGCGGAATTGGCGGACGAATAGCCGGTGATCTGGATGGGAAAGCCGATGTAGCGGAAATACGCCCCGACATGGCTGGCGTTGAAGGCGCCCGCGCCCGACAGCGAGAGCGTGACCGACCCAGTGAGCGCGGACGGCTGCAGCGTCATCCCCTTGTCGGCATAGCGGTAATAGGGCTGGGCGGGCCCGCCGGAGAACGCATCGTCGAACACGAAGTCCGACACGCTCCACACCCCGGCCGCGGTGACCGAAATAACCTTCGGCCAGAACGTCTGATGCGACACGATCATCTTGCCGAGCGAGCGGTCGAGATAGAGTTCGCCCAGGATCGACGTGCCCCATGCCAGCGATGTGATCGTCTGCACAAGCGCGTTCGACGTGTCATAGATGTCAAGGCGCGCGTTGGAGAAGATCAGCTTGAACACCGCGCCCGCATCGGTCACGAACTCGATGCCGACCGACTGGCCCACCAGCGTCGCCCGTCGCCAGAGCCCCGGCCTGCGCTTCTGACCACCGCCGTTCAGGATGCGCATATTGCGCGCCACCGAACAGCCTGCGACGAAGATCGTCTTTTGACGGTCGCGCCGCGCGGCTCCGTCTATCTGGCCGGCCGAGAAATTGGCCCGCTCAACGACGGCAATTGCCATAGCCGGTCCTCCGCACGGCAACCAGCGGGAACGTGCGCGGATCGCTCGGAGCCTCTTCCTTGGCGTGGGTGTTTGCGGCGCGCTTCAGGATTTGGCGCGCCGATTCCTCGCGCATGTCGGCTTCGGAAAACCGGTCGTCGAGGCGCAGATAGAGCGCTTCGAGCAGCCGCGTGACGCCTTCGGTGAAGTCGGACGGCCAGAGGCTTTCGGCGGCGCGGTAGGTATAGACCGCATACACATCATCATCGAAATGGGTGAGAACCTCACCGGATTCGTTGATCTCGTAGTCGATCACCTGTCCGTTGCGGAACAGGGTGCGCAGGGTGAGCACATCAACTGGCAGCGTCCATGCGAAGTCCCAGGACGTGTCTATTGGCGCGTCGGGCTCAAGCGTGCAGACATCGGTCTTGCGCGCGAACCGCCACGGGTCCGATTCCAATTCCGTAACGACGATCTGTTCATAATTGGCGAGGGCAAGATTGGCTTCAACCGAGCCGTCCGTGAAATCGGTGCCCGTGATGGTGTTACCACCCGTGCGGGAGATCGCAGCGTTGACGATGGCGACAGCAGCGGCGGACATGGCGCAAGGTGTGGCTCAACCGCGCAGGGCGGCAACGCACCGCTAGTCGTCGCCGAGCAGCGCGACGAGGAGCGTGATCGTTCCGGTGAAGGTCATCGTGCCATTGGCGTCGATGGTCGCAGCCGTGCCGGACCAGTTGAGGAAGATGCCGACCGGCGTGTCGGTGCCGTCAAGAACGGACGCGGGTGCGGATACCTTGCTCCCCGATCCGACGCCACCTGAATCGGTGATGGTCGACGTCTTGCCGCCGAGGTCCTGATCGGTTCCGCCGAGCGAGCCGTCTTTCGCGGTCACCGCGACCGACCCCAGGCCAACCTGATAGACCGCGTCACCTGCGCTGGATGTCAGTGCCCCACCTTCGACGATCGAGCTGTAGTTCTGACGGCAACCGATCGAGGCGATGGCCTGCTGGACGAACGTGAACAGTTGCACGGACCCGCTGGAGCCCGAGGCGCCGGCATCCGTGCAATTCATCACAACATTGGTGAGCGTGAAGTTGAGCGTGGCGTAGTTGCCGAAGCGCGTGCAGTCTCCGACGAGACCGTCGACGTTAGCGAAAGAGCCGACAGCCGCAGCGTTTGCCGCCTGCGAAAGCGTGCTATCGACCGGAAGGGCAAACTTCTTCTTGATGCCCGTCGTGCGGGAAACGACGTTCTCAACCGTGGTCGACGTCATGGCGTCTCCTTACGACGGGACGCGCGGAACGCTGAACCAGTTGTCGGATCCGTCGAGCGGATAGAGGACGCAAGCCGTGTTCGCCGGAATCGACAATGCCGCGCCGGCCGAGCCGTTGTTGATCACACCTGTCGAAGTGTTCGGGTAGACCTTCGCCGCGTTCGTGGCATCGGGATTGCGGATCGGGATCGGCGAAGACCCTGCGCTCGGCGGCAAGGTCGCGCCAACGGTGCCATCCGCGCCCGTAAACTTGACGACGCCCGGATTTGCGGAGATCGCCGTTCCGGTCGCGAGTGAAGATCCGGCACCGGCAACGGCCGTCACCGGATTCTGCAAGGCGCCAACGCCGGTCGCGGCTGCATCGTAACGCTTGGTCACGCCACTGGCGCGCGACGCGGATGCCCGGAGATTGTTCGTGGTCATGGCCGTTCAGCCCTTTCGAGAATTGAGGTGCTATTTGCGCTTGCGCTTCGCACGACGAGCCTTGCGCTTGGCCTTGCGACCCTTGCCTTTGCCCTTACGCATTACGCGGCCTCCTTCTGTGACGGCTTCCAGCCTTTCGGCTCGGAGCCTTTTTCGCAGAAGCGCTCCTTCTGCTTGAGAATTTCCAGCGCCGTCGCGCCTGAGCGCTTCAGCACTTCACCTGTCTCCAGGTCGCGGATCAGGATGACGCGCATCAGATCGGCAACTTTCCGATCCAGATGCCGACGTTGAAGCCGGTCGCGATCGTGCCTGCCACGGTGATGTAGGCACGGAGGATCTGGTAGGTCGTGTCTGCGACGACATTGCGGAACGGCAGGATCATGCGGCCGCTCGAAGGAGAAGTTTCGGCAGCGCCCTTGCGGACGCTGGTGTGTCCGAAGTCCGCCATCGCGAGGTTTTCGATATGCGACGTGTCGAGCACGGGCACATCGCGCGTCGAGCCGGTGCCGCGCAACGCGCCCTGCACGCTGACGGTGTAAAGCTCGTTCGAGGAATCGACCTCGCACGCGGTCCAGTCGATGACTGCCGCGCCCCAGTAGACGCCGTCTCCGACGTCGATGAGCTGGTTCTTGCCGTTGACCTGGCCGGCCGCAGACGCGGCGATGAGGCCGGGATCCTTGAGAACCAGGTTGCTGTCGTAGGTGAAGCCGTAGCGGTTGGTGTCGTTTGCCATTGTCCGTTCCCCTTACGCCACGATGTCGAGATCGCCGATGTAGCGCAGGCGTGCGCGTGCATAGGGCGAATAGTCCGCGAGGCCGAGATACCATTCGATGCGGGTCTTCATTTCCGGCGCGTCGTTCTGCTCGCCGAGTTCGCGAACGCTGATGCCGCCGTTCGAGATCCCGACCACGCCATCCTCGCCGAGGTTCACACAGTAGATGGAGGTCGCGGTCGCCCCGCCGGAGGACGCCGCTTCGGTGAACGGCAGCAACTGCGTGTTCTTCATCGGAGGATACCCGACAAGGATCGGAAGATCGCCGTAGCTGATGATCATCTCGCCGAGATCATTCTTGTCCATGCGGATGTTCGGGAAGGTCGAGGACCGGAAAGCGGCCATGAACTTGCGGCGCATCGCGCGCGACATGAGCAGGTGCGTCGGGCTTTCGACGGAATCGATCAGGAGATCGAGCTTCTTGAGCGAGAGCGCCGCACCGCCAGCGGTCGAACCAGCGTCGATGAGCTGGGTCGATTCCGTGATGCGCGTCTGAAGGCCGTCCAGGCTGGTCGGGTCGGTCGCATTCGAGCCGCCGATCAGCGCCGTGGTGATCGCCACAGACAGGGCCTTCACCTTCGTCGTCTCGTAGCGCGACATCACCTCGGCGCCCTGGGTCTGGTGAATGAACCGGTCGAGCGTGACCTCGCCACCGTAGATGTACAGCGCATCGGTCTGCGAGGTGAACGTACCCGCGTTGGCGACATAGCTTTCGCCGATACCGCGCGATGCCACAGTAGGAAGTTCGCCTTCCTGCAGGTAGTTGACCGCGTTGCCGGCGATGCCTTCAAAGCTCATCGCGCCCAGCAGATCGGACTTTTCCGCGAACTGGGCGATGATGCCGGCCTTCTTGGTCTGTCCGTTGTCGGCCGCGATCTTCGCGGCGTCATTAAGTGTAATCGCAACCATCGTGTTACCTCATCGTCCCTTGTTCGCGATATCGAGAAGTTTTCTGCCGCCGCCCTTTTTGCCGACGTGCTGACTGAGATTCGGCTTCTCCGCACCGTTTCCGCGCTGCTGCGCACCGTTGCCGGTGCCATTCTTCGCCGCGAGTAGGTCTTCAAGAATTTCGATGCCGCGCGCCGATCCGCCCTGTTGCAGGGCCTGCGCGCCGTCGTCGCCGTAATGCGCGGCAACCGCTTTCATCACAGCGCCGATGCGGTCCTGCCCGTTTGGGCCGAGCTTGCCGAGTTCGGCACTGCGGGCTTCATCGGACTGTTTCTTCCCGGCAGTCATCTGGTTCATCTGATGCTGCGCGTAGCGCACGACCAGCTTGGACATCTTGTCCTGATCGATGCCGGCTTCGCGCGCCCACTCGCTGATCGAGTTCGTGAAGTTCTCGTCGGGTTGCCACTTCTGGCCGTCCGGGGACTTGAAGTCCTGCGGAAGATCGAAGCTGTAGCGGTCGGGAACGGTGCCGAGGCCAGCAGCCTTGTCTTCGGCGAGTCGCTTCTGTTCGGCCAGCGCGTTCGTGATCTTGTGCGCGGCTTCCTCGACGTCGCCCTGGGTGTAGTCGCCGCTGATGCCGCTCGCAGCGAGCAGCGCGTCGAACTTGACGCTCGACTGATCGTTCAGACCGGCGGCGTCGGCAGATTCAGCCGCCGTTGTCGCCTTGTCGTCCTGCGCTGCGTTCTTTGCCACTGGCAATCAGTCCCTCGATCTTGCGCACAAATTGCCGTTCGCCCTCGTGCATCCGCAACGCACCGTCCGTAGCGTCGGGACCGAGCACCGCTTCGGCCTGCAGCCGAGCCCATTGCATGAAGATTTCGCCCTCGAGCGTGGAGAAGATTTTGTGCGCGCAGGACTGCACGAGAAGGTCGTCGGGCGCGGGCTTGCGCGGTTGCGGACGAAGCGATGCGAACGTGCGTGTCATGCGGCCTGCTGCGTTGGAACGGCGGGCGGTGGTGCGCCCTGCTGTTGCGGCGATTGCGGAATGACACCAGCCGCCTGAGCGGCCTGGGCAGCCTGCGCGATGAGCGCTTTCTGATCTTCTGGCGAGCGGAGCACCACGAGTTCGTCGCCGAGCGCCTTCTGCAGAGCGCGCAGCGTCGCGCCGCCGTCGACGGACACCTGCATCGTCTGCTCGCCCAAAAGCTGGTTGCCCGCGCCGAGGAGCTGGGACGCGGTCGAAACCTTCTGCATCCGCTGCGCGCGCACGAGCGGGGATTGCGGCCGCAAGCGGATGGCGCCGCCCTTGAGGTTGACCTTCGGAAGATCGCCGCGCCGTTCGCCGAGATAGGCGAAGCGCTGGAAGAGCGCGATCTGCCATTCGCTCGTGAGCCGGCCGAACGGCGCACCCATGCGGCGCGCGACTTCGGCCTTCTCGTCCATCCATTGCGATGCGGTCGGCGGCGTGTCGCCGGACTGGCTCGGGTTGTCCTGGAAGAGCGCGCGCTTGATGTCGCTCTGCATCGCGGAGCGTTCAAAGAACGTCGTGTCGAAATCCGATTCCGAGCGCAGCACATCGGCCTTCGATCCGACCTGACGCGGAATCCAGTCGCCCGGATTGACGCCGTTCTCGAGATTGATCGTGCCGTCGTCGTCGAACAGTCCCGCCGGATCCACGGCGAACGACAGGTTCTTGAGGACGAGGTACTGAAGCTGATCGAGGGTCTTGATGGTCGGCAGCACCACGTAGAGCGGGCCGACACCCCATGCCGTCGTGGAGTCCGTGCGCCAGCGCGCCACGATGAGCGGACAGCAGCCGGCACCTTCCAGCACCGCCGCGTCCGCCTGCTTGCGGTCGATCAGCAGCACGTACTGCCAGCGCTCAATGCTCTTGCGGTCCCACAGGCGCCAGTAGCATTCGTGCACGCACACCGTGCTGCCGGGATCGGATTCGGCGCGCTGCACCAGATCGGGCGTCAGCGCCGCGCGCGGATAGGTTGGCGCCAGATCGCGCAGCTTCATCGCCGGGATTTCGCGGGCCTTGAAATCGACGCCGCCGTAGCAGCCGCGCACGATCAGCAAATCCGTGATCGGCACGGCCTGGCACTGAAGCGGTGCCGTCAGGTCGAAGTCCTGGACGAACATCGCGCAGGTGCCGGTCCCGAGATCGGGATACGCTTCCTGCGACGCCTCGTGGAAATTGGAGCGGCGAATCTCGCCGAACACGGCGTCCTGATAGGCCGCGAGCTGGGGCGCGATCTGCGCGGCGTCGGCAACCGACAGGTTCTCAGCCGCCTCAACGTCCAGCCAGTCGTCCTCGATCGGCGTGAAGGTGATCTGCATGTCGGCCGCAAAGTCGGACAAAGCCTCGATCGCTGTCGCGTCGAACAGATCGTCCTGATCGTTGACCTGCTGGTGATTGCCCGGACGGCGGCGCCACGGCAGGCAATAGCGGTAGACATCCGTCAGCCAGGGCTTGTGATAGTCGCGGTCGGTCTCGGCCTCGCCGATGAACTTGAGCGCCTGCTGTTCGAGCGTGTCGCCGTTCATTGCGGGAATCCGAGGAAGTGACCGGGGAAATACCCGCCGCCGCCGCCGCCAAATCCGCCGCCGTTGAAGCCGTCGCCGCCGGAATTGTTGCCGCCGACATTGGTGTCGCGCATCCCGTAGACCTGCGCGCGGAGCTGGTCTTCGAGGCCAAGCTGGCTCTGGATCAGGTCGATGCGGTCGAGCTTGGCGCGCTGGGCTTCAGCGTCCTGCTCTTTGACCAGCTTCGGATCAGGTTTTGGTGGCGAGCCCCATCCCATGCGCGGGAAGGTGCGTTCGGCGGACGCTCACCCGCAACGCACCGCATGAGTATGTAAGGATTGCTTACACGTTCACCGCGCGAACACGCTGGCCCTGCGGCTCGCCGCCTGTTCGCCTCGCGCCAGCGGATTGAACTTGCGCACCACGTTGACCGCCTTCGGCTTCGCCCCGCCATGCACCATTTCCCGGCCGCCACCGCCGCCGAGGATCAAATACTGCAGCCCGTCCGCGACATCGGCATATCCGTTCGTCTTGTCGGGCAAATCCTCGTAGGCCTCGGTCCCGGCGATCTTCAGCTTGCGGAAGCGGTAGCCGCCGCCGCAGGCCGCGATCAGCATCGTGCAGCCGGGATCGATCTCGATCTTGTCGTTGTCGAACAGCACCTCGACCGTCTGCGTGCGCGTGGCGATCGCGTTCCCGCCCGGCGCCGGGATAAGCCGTATACCCGCCTGCAGGTACATCTGATCGGTGTTGCGGTCGTCGCCCTGGCCCTTCTCCTGATGCGGGTCGCGGTAGAACACGATGGCCGCATGGGCCGTATTCATCCCCGCCGCCGCCACGAGCGCGGCCGCCTTCGCCTTCACCTGCTTGGCAAACGCCGGGATCGCGATGTCGCGGCCAACCAACTCAGCCAGCAGCAGCCAGCGTCCGCGCACCTGCTGCCCGAACACCGCCGCGGGATTGCGCCCTGTCGAGTCGATACCGACCAGCAGCGGATAGTTCGCGTCATAGGCCAATCGCTTGCGCGCGACATGCTTCTGACGGTCGAACGTCGGCCACACCGGCTTGCCCGCCATCAGCGTGCCGAGCTCGTTGCAGAAATTCACCAGCACCCACGAGCGCGTCTTACCGCCCTTGCGCCGCATGTAGTATTCGAACCCGTCCGTCAGGTTGCGGATGTTCTCCGCTTCCGGGTTCGGCTCGAAATCCACGATCTTGCCCTGCGCGTCCTTCACCGGCCGCAGCGCCCCGGGCTGGACGAAATAGACCCAGTCATCCGGCTTCGCCAAACCCATGCGCTCGTCGTCGCTCACGGTATCCGGCACCACCGCTTCGCCCATCATCATCGGGAGCCAATGGTTCTCAGCCGGCGCGTTCGTGTCCATGAAGCAGCCCGACCAGGTATGCCCACCGTCACGCTTCGACGGAAACCGCCCCGTGCGCCCGATCACCGCGTCGATCAGCGGCTTGATGATCTCGCGCGCTTCGTTGATCCACGCCCCCGTGAACTCCATCGACAGCAGCTTCTTGACGTCGTTCTCGTCGTCGAGCGCGAGGAACACCACCTCCATCTCGACGAACGTCGGCTTGCCCCCGACCGGCTCGCCCTGCACGCAGATCACATGCTGGAACGGCCGCGACCGACGCATCGGCCCGTACAGATCCTCGGGGAACCACTCGAGCCACGTCTTGATCGTCGTTTCCTGCAGATCGGGATACGAGTTGCGCACCACCGCCCAGCGCGACCGCCGCACGCCCCGCCGATCCGGCGCCTGCAGGCACGCAGCCTGGAACATCTTCTGGATGCAGACCGTGCTCTTCCCGCTCGCCCAAGGCCCGCGGATGATCGTCACAAACGCCCAGTTGTTCGCAAACGCCGCCAGCGTCTCGCCGTCGATCGTCATCCGAAGCGGTTCGATCTTCGCGGCGTCGTTCACGTGGACCCGAGGAGTTTTTTCTTTGCCATTTCCATGAGCCAGAGCGCATTGCCGGGATCGGGCGGCGAGCCCTGAACGAACAATTCATCGTCGGCGCCAATGCCGATCACCAGAATCTCTTTCGGATTGGAGGCCCGACAGTCGCGCAGTACGCCCGCGGCCGTCCTCTTCTGCGCGCGGTAATATTCGCGGTGTGCCTTGATCGGGACAATGTCCGCCATCACAGCCTCCCGTTCAGCGCGTCCTCAGTGATCGCGTCGAGCAAAGCCGCAAGCCAAGCGAGAAAGCGCTTCATGCCGCGATCTCCTCTTTGGGCGCCGTCAATCGCTGCAAATGCGCTTCCGCTTCCGCCAGGGGAATATCAAACCATTCGCCCCGCACGCGGCGCTTCCAAAACGCCCAGTGCATCTGCTCCTCAATGCTGCGCGCACGCTGAGCCGAACCCGGAACCTTGACGGAGGCCAACACCTTGAGTTCGAGGTGATTGCCGATCTGCAGGTCGATCAGCCGCACCGCGACATCAACCGCGATCCCGATCTTGTACGGACCGCCCTCAGGCCCGATCACATAGACGTGGCAATACTGCTCGTAGCTTTGGGAATCCTCGCACCAGCGCGGCCGCGCCATTTACCCTCCTGATTTTCTGGAAGAATTTTTTCTCACGCTCGCGGGTGAAGTAGCCCGGTCAATCTCGGCCGCGCGATTTTTCCCCTCCCCGTCATTTTGCGGGGCAAGCAATTCCCCGGAGATTTCGGTCGCTGCTGCATCGCAATCAGATGACTTTCCCCAAGCGGGATGAGGAACAGGTGGTGGTAACCTGCTGTTTGTGCTGGTCAATCCGCCTTCGCTCTGCTGATGCCTTATCAGCGGGTCAGGTGCGGCGACCATCAGGATCACGAGCCCGGGACCGACCGGCGCGCGAAGATTGATAGTGCTTTCAGTACGTTGCACAGGGCTGATGCCTTCGAGGCCGGCGAGCCACTTGGTCATGTCGGCCTGGACGTGCTCGGACTCGGCGCCGTCCATCAATTGCTCGGCCTTGGCGACTGTTCGGGCTGCCGCGCTCGTGCGTTTAACCCTCAACTGGTCGTTCAGGTATGCGCAACATTCTTGTCGCGTGAGGGCTTGTCGGAGGCTTTCGTCGAGAATTCCGGCGATCTGCGCGGCTTCAGCGCGTTTCTTGCCGTCGTGCACCATTGCTTCGATGGCGCGCTTCACGTTGGTGCTTATGCGGACCTTGCGGGGTGCATGGGCGTTGCTGTGCTGGACTTCGACGGTGGCGAGTGCTGCTCCCATGCGTGGGAGAGTGCTGTCGGCGGCGTGTGAGGCTCAACGCACCGTGGTGTTACGCGATCTGTCGGGGACGGGATGGCGCTTGGCGCGTTGGCCGGCGTGCTGTTGTAGTGACCGCCTGCGGTTCGTCTTGTTTTTGTTCAGGGGTAGAGTACAGGGGTTTCGCATCCCGTAGGGTGGCGTGCAACGCACCGTCATTTGGGGTTTGTGGCGCGAGTGCTTTTCCGCGTTTGTCTTTGATCTTCTTGCGCTTTTTCAGTTTGTTGAAGTGCTGCTCGCGGGGCACCATGATCTGAATGGCCCGTGTTTGCTCATCTTCGCCCAATATCGTGAGGCTGGATTCGCGCGGCACGATGACGAGGCAGACTTTGAGCGATTGCAGCCATTCGTCGAAGCTCGAGTGCATGGCGCAGCGGCCGGAGCGGTTGGCCCAGCTGCCGCCGGAAAACGGCTGTTCGATCTTGCTGGTGTAGCCATCGGTCCAACCGGCGATGTCGTCGAGGACCTGCTGCGAGACACCGCGATAGACACGGAAACCCGCCAGGGCGCGCGTGACTTCCTCGCGATTGCTGCAAATCACGATGGGCGATCCCCTGAGCGGCGTTCGCAGTTCCATTTGGCGGATCGTCATACGTGCTCCGCGGATTCGATTGTGAAATGTGCGCCAGAAAGCACCATTGCCAAGACGCGATCTGCGGCGTGCGCGCGACAGAAAGCCGATCCATCGATTGTGATTTGCACGCGGCGACGACACCTCAGGTCCGTGCGACCAATGTCTCGCGCTACACGCTGAAAATGAATTCCAGCGGTCGCGGTGCAACGGTCGGCAGGATTGTTGATTATCGCCCTCATGCGTGCTCCGGCCTCCGTGTCGCCAGCCTGTGCTGCCGTGCGCGGCCGAGGTGCCATGCGCTGCAGTGCTCGCACCGGTAAGGCTGCAGGCCGCCCTTGCGCTTGTGGCGCGTGCGGAAGCGGGCGCCGTCGCGTTTCATCACCTCGGCGGCGAGCTTCGCGCTCTCGAACTTCGCTTTGCCGGTGACGGGGCAGAAGGGCTCGATGGTCATTCCGATTCCCCACGGCTGCGGCGCGCGAGCGGGCTATCGCGCAGTCCATCGGTGATCGGGCGCTGATCGGGCTTCGGCGCCGGCGCTTCGTCGTCCGGTCCGTCCGGAACAGGCGGCACCTTCCAAGGCACCTGCTTACCGTGCTTGAGCAGAACTTCCGCGACACTCGGAAGCGGACTGACCCTGTCGTCGGACTTCGCCAAGCCCACCGTGATCGCGTTCGCCGCGTTGTCGATCGCTTTGATCTTCACCATGCGCTCGCGGATATCGTCCTTGCACAGCTCAAGAAGCGCGCCCGGTGTCGGGAAGAACTTGTTCTTCGGTTCGCGCCGATAGGCGATGCACGCCGCTTCCAACCCAGCCTCCGTCACGCCTTCAAGATCGAAGCAGAAATCGAGGAATCTCGAACGCATCTGCGCGTCCGTCATGTCCGGCTGCCAGTAGTGCGGGATGAGCTTCGCCAGATGCGCGCTGATCTGCGCCTGCGTAGCTGGACGGGGGATCTTCGCGCGTTGGTCCGCAAGCCACGAGCGCAAGCTGTTTGGGCTCTGGCCGAGCAGTTCGCGCACCGTCGTCGCGCTCGCGATCTCCACCAGGCTCGAAACCAGCGATGTCCGCGAGGACGCGGATAGCGCGATCTGTAGGGGTTGATTTTCTTTCGGTACCAGCCCGGTCATTGATCGGTTTCCTGTTGAATTTCAGCGCGTTGCTGCACCACGTCCGCCATGACGCGGGCCAGCTTTTCGAGGTCGTGCCTTTCGCGGTGTGGTGGTCGCGAAATTCGCGGATGTGATCGTTCATCGCATCGGCAAGATCGATCCGGCCCTTGTCGCGCCAGAACCGGCGCGCGTATTCGAGATCGGGTTCGGTGGGGAAGTCCTCAGGGAGCGACGTGCCCGGTTTTCGCTTCGTCGCGCTTTCCGAACGTAGTGAGGATTCTTCTTCTGCCGATGGAGATGAAGAAGAAGAAGAAGATGTAGGGCCGTCACCTTGCCGTTCACCAATGGTACGCTTTGGTGATTTGTTTGGTGGCGTCTTTGGTGGCTGATTTTCAGTCGTGAATTGCGTCCCTGTTCCTCTGCGCTGGCGTATCCATTCGTCACGCACAAAGCGGCTGCAGTACCAGCACGGACCCGTGGAAGCCTCGATCAGGATTACGGTGTCGCCAGCCTTCCCGGCATGCGTCGGGGAAAATGTGAAGGCGGCGCAGCCATTATCCGAACCCTTCAGCACATTCTTCGCCGAAAGCTCCTTGGCGAGTTTCAGGGACACACCGGCCGAGCGCGCGAGGTCAGCGAGCGGCCAGCGGCAGACGCCATATTCGTCGCTGTCGTGGAGAACGCAGAGCATATCCATCCACGCACCGCGCGCCGCCTCGGAACAGCGACGCAGCTTTGCGTTGTTGCGCCAATCGGCCGGATAGAACTGGAATGACGGACGCTTCATGCCGCCTCCTTCCGCGCCTGCAGCCGGAATTTGTCGTCGCGCAGATGGTTCACGAGCGAGAACATCGCCAGCGCATCGGCCGCGTTGTCGTCCTCCGGCTCGAATCCGCGCTCCCGGCATTCCGCGATCGTGCGCTGCTTGATCCACTGCCGGCGGCGGTCTTTCTCGATGTGCGTGGGTGCGCGCGCCACACCGATGAAATGCTTGCGGATGTCTGTGAGGTTGGCTTCGCGGACTTCGATCCTGTCGGGGATGGCGAGCATTTCGGTAAGCCCGCACAGGCCGTAGAGCTTGCGCAGGGTCACGATTTGCGTCGTCTCCGGCAGGATCGGCATTTCGAAGGTGATGCAGTCTGGCTGCCACACGGCGAGCGCGTGCAGGAACCAGCCGCGATAGGCCAGCAGGAACGAGCCGATGTCCGGTCCCGTCGAGGGCAAGCGGAAAGAGCCGTGCGATTCCACGACGCCGTCGACTCCGAACGCGAAGCCGAGGCGTGTTGCAAGGTCAAGGGCCAAATCCCTCATCGAATTGAGGCACCCTTTCGCGTGAGTTTGTCGATGGCGTTCCGCACGCCTCTCATTTTTGCGGAGATGGATGTGGCGACGCCGGATTTGCCAGCGGCCAGAGCGGCAGCATGATCGCGCTGAAGCTGCGCGAGTTCGGCCGTCCATTTCTCCGCAATCTGATCTTGATTGGCGAACACAGTCTCCGACATTGCCGCCTCCTACGCCGCAGCGCGCGGCGCGTCTGGCGCCTTGGATGCAGCAGCGCGGCCCAGCGGCGTGTCCGCGATGTCGCCCAGGGCCAGCAGGATGGCGTCGTAATTGTCGACCTGCTCGCCTTCCAGCTCGTCGCGCAGCTCGCCGATCTTGAGCGTGAGCGCGCGGCGCTTGATCGCCTGCTTCAGTTCCTTCTTGGGAATGCCGGCGTTCTTGGCCTCGTCGAGCACGGACTTGATGTCGCCGTGGACGACTTTGCATTCCGCCATGAACTCGCCCTTCATCGTGGCGAGATCGCCGTTCAGGTTCTCGATGCGATCGACAAACCCCTTCACCGCTTCCGGGTCGTATCCATTGCCGCGGATCGCGCTGACGCCGTGGCCGTCCTGTCCATTCTGCTGCTTTACGTTCTTTGCCATTGGTTGATCCTCGTGGGGTAGGAGGCTCGCCGTTCTCCGCGGGTGAGCCATGCGCGGTGTGTTGCTTCCGTGCGATCAATCGGCGGCAGACCAAGCCGGTTCGCCTTGCCGATCACCGCGTTGCCCGTGCATCCGAGCGCGTCGGCGATCTCGCGGGTGCGGAAGGTCGACCACATCGAGCGCAGAACTTCGACCCGGCCCTTAGTCCAGAACCGCGTCCTCACAGCACCACCGCTAGGAACGCGCCGAGCGAGATCGCGACGATAGCCAGCACGGCCCACAATTCGCCCGGATGCGGCACGCGCGTCTTCACGAGGTCTATGCCGTCCGGGTAGCGGTGTTCGGATGAGGTCACGAGCATGTTGTTAACCTCCGGGTATCGTTAAAAGTTAAGGTTGACGGGGCCTTTACCTTTGCGGCTCGCCAGCGGGCCATGTTCATTGCGCGCGATTGAACGAGCATCGCGCCGTGGTTGCCTTCATCGAGAGCCAGCTTGCGCGCCCGACGCGCCGCCCGGAATTTGAAACGCTGTCCGGCCAACGCGCTCAGCGCCTTCGCCATCAGCGGCCACCGAAGCGGATGAACCGACCGAGGAACACCGCCGCGACCGGTGACAAAGCGAGATACGCGAGCAGGAGCCAGATCATGCCGCTACCCGATGCTCAGCCAGAAGACGCTGCAGAAGCATGCGCGACGGGCCGCTCGGCTTGGTCTTGCCGGTTTCCCAATTGGAGATCGACGACTGATCGATCCCGAGCAATTCGGCTAGCTGGGCCTGCGATAGGCCAAGCTCCGTGCGGACCGCTGCCGCGTCGAACAAATCATCCATGGAAGGGGACAATGACTAACTCATTGTGTGCTGTCAATGAGCATCCCATAGCGTGGCACGGCATCCTTCGCCGGATGCAGGAACCTCACGACAGGCTCAAGAAGGTGCGTGTAGAGGCGGGATTTTCGACCGCCACGCAGGCTGCCAAGTCCATGGGCGTGCCGCCACCGACGTACCTGGGCCACGAGAACGGCACCACCGGGCTACGCCGGGATGCAGCGGTTCGCTATGCCGCGTTCTTCCGGGTCTCGCTCGACTGGCTGCTTACCGGCAAGGGCGCTCACAAGCGCAAACCGCTGTCGCCTGTGGTTGGCGAGGTCGGCGCGGGGGCGGAGGTCTTCCCGTTCGATGACTACCCGCAGGGCGGCGGGCTCGAGATGGTCGAAGCCCCCACAGGCGAGGAGGGCTGCGTCGCGGTCAAGATCAAGGGCGACAGCCAATATCCGCTGCAAGAGGGCTGGCTGATCTTCTACCGGCGCCTCGATCAGGGCGTGGACGAGGCTAAATGCTTGGGCGAACTGTGCGTTGTGAAGGTCTCAGACGGCGCAACGCTGCTGAAAACCGTGCGGCGCGGCACATCCAAACACCACTACCGGCTCGAAAGCTGGAACGCCCCGCCACGGGAGGATGTCGTGCTCGAATGGGCAACACCGGTTCTCTACATCCGGCCGCGATAGCGGGCTATTTGCCCGCTGACGGCGCACCAAGGCACTGGAACTTCGTGTCCACGCGCCAGCGCAGGCACCCGTACTCATTGCGCGCCAGGCACGTCTGTTCGCCAGCACCGAAAGGCTCGGCTCGGTCGTAGCCCCAAGCCTGACACCGGGCGCCGGCCGTCCGGGCCGCAGCTTCGTGGTCGACCTCGGGCCGTTGGAACATCCCGTATTCGTAGGACATGGTGATCGAGCCATCGGCTCGGCTGCCGCCCGTCGACTCCATAGCGATTGGTGTGGCGCACCCGGCCAGCGTGGCGATTACACCGCCGATCAATATTCTCCTAAGCATTGTATCCCCCCTTGTTTCGCGCGCAGCATAGCCTGAAACCGCCCGACTGGAAAATTCTATGAGTTTCCCATTGACACACCCAAAGACTATGAGTAAGTCATAGTTCGTCACGATGCACGAGGTCGAGCAATGGCAGAGCGGAAGTCAGCAGCGCAGCGGGCAGCCGAACGGCGAGCTAAGCGGCCGGCGAAGTACCGGAACCTGCCGACCCACAAGGAACGGATGATCGAGCGTCGCGCTGAGCAAAATCTTCGGCGCGTGTCGCCATGACCGACTCTGTAGCGGCGCTGATCGCGAGGCTGCGTGAGGCGACAAAAGCATTCGCGCGAGAATTTCGAGGAACAAGAAAGGAGGCGTCATGGTCTACAAGCCAGAATCCGACGATTGAGGACAAGACGGTCTATGTGACCGTTACCGGCCTCACAGGTGTCGGAAAGAGCATCGTTTACACAGAGATTGCGACGGCTCTTTCCGCCATCGGCTTGAAAGTTGAGCACGCCGACCCAAAAGCCGCAGCAGCGGAAATGCGGCTCAACGATCACGAACAGCTTCTGAGCTACGAGCCTCGCATCGTTATGCGCGAAACCAACGTTGCGCGCGCGAGGCAATCTCAATGACCGACAAGCTGATGCAGGCGGTAGAGCGGGTGAAGGGCGGTTCGAACCGTGGGCCACGCGATCCGGCCGCTAGGCTGGATGTACCGCCCGTGAAGTTCTGCAGGGCCTGCCGCTGGCTGAATACCGACTACTTCGACTGTCGGTCGCCCAAGAACATCGAGCGCAACCTTGTTACTGGGGTTCCGCAAGAGCGTGCCTCGACGGCAGGCGAAGCCCGCAATTGGCCTCACCTGTGCGGACACGACGCCAAATGGTTCGAGCCAAAGCCCACCAATCCCGAAGCGATGACCGACGCCACGAACAGCGAGTCTCAAGGCGCTGAGACGGAAGAGGTGGCAGCATGAGCGACGGACCTACAGCGCTGGCACGGCACGCGCTCGGCCTCGTTGATGGCCGGAAGGTATCTTACCGCAATCATTTTGTGTGCGGCCCAGGTCATTCGGACTTTGATAAATGGGAACGCATGGTCGTCATCGGCGATGCGCGGCGTTTCGGTCCCAGCCCGCTATACGGCGGCGATTACATGTTCAGGCTCACACACAAAGGCGCGCGATCCGTCCTGCGTGAAGGCGAGCGGCTGGATCCAGAAGATTTCCCAGAGGCGGCAACCGCATGACCCCCTCCCACGACATCCTAGAAGCGACAGACGCGGTGGCAGCGCTGTTTGTCGAGACGGGCGGGTGCTACTTTGGCCTCGAAGGCGTCGATCCTTGGGACATTCGCCGCGACGCGCGTCTATACTCCGGGCCTTATCCGGTCGTGGCGCATCCGCCGTGCCAGCGCTGGGGCAAGTTCTGGATGGGACAGCCGCTCGCGGTGAAGCGGACGGGCGTTCGCAAGACCAAGGGCGATGACGGCGGGTGCTTCGCTGCAGCGCTCGCGGCAGTACGCAAGTTCGGCGGCATCCTGGAGCACCCGTGCGGCAGTCACGCATGGGACCACTTCGGCCTCAACCGGCCAGCGCGCGAGGGCGGATGGATCGTTGCCGACTTCCACGGCGGCTGGACATGCTGCGTCGAGCAGGGCCGCTACGGTCACTACGCCCGCAAGCCAACGTGGCTCTACGCGGTCGGATGCGAACTCCCCGAACTGGCATGGGGCAAGAGCGCAGCGCGGCTTGATCCTGTCGTTATCGAGCGGATGGGACTGAAGCGCGCGCAACGTCTTGGAGAAGTCGGTGCACGTGGCGGCGGCAAGGACAGCACTCCGCGCATTCACACACCGCCTGCATTCCGCGACCTGCTTCTGTCAATCGCCAGGACGGCCTGCACCCGTGAAGCGGTAGCCGCATGAGCGCATCGCTCGACATCATCGAATGCACCGACCCGGAATATTTCGAGCGTCTTGAAGGCGGCGGTCGTCCGCACGCTGTCTACGCGCCGGTATCAAAAGCGGAAGACCAACGTGCTGCCGGGATGCTCACGACGGCGCTGAACGATTGCGTTCTGGAAAGGCGCCAATTTTCCTCTATCGCAACTCGCACACCTTTGGGACAGCACGCACAGGAACAACAATGGGAGGCGGCATAGATGGGCAGGCATACACCCGGACCTTGGACCGTTGTTGAATACGGCGATGGGGACAATCTGGCGATCCATGATGGCGACAGCGAAAACCGCATCTGCTTCATGGCAACGCACGGCGGCTCGCAGAAGCAATGGGAAGCCATCCAAGCAAATGCCGAACTGATCGCCGCCGTCCCTGATCTTCTGGAGGCGGCGCAGAAAATCTATGCGCACCTGATCGCGCGGATCGATGCTGCACCGTCCACGGCCAAGCCTGTGTTCGACGGCATCGTCGAATTGCACGACGCAATCGCGAAAGCCACCCCCACCGACGATACGAAGGGAGAAACGGCGAATGGGTAAGCAAAAACTGAGCTTAGGTGATCGCATCATCCAACGCGCAAACGAGGGATACCACACTCGGCTGACGACGGGTCCGAAAGACTATCCGCCGTTCGCGCTTTCCTCGATGGAGGACCGCATTCGTTGGTCCAAATACATCAAGACCATTGCGGACGAGATCGAAGCCGAGGACCGCCATGACCCTTGAGCAGCAAGCGGTCGCGGATCAGGTGCTCGCATACTGGCCCATAGCCCTGTTATCCGCCTTCGTGATCGGCGGCATGGTTGGCGCGTGGTGGCTGAGCAAGCGTGGTGGCGCGGTCGAAATGTCGGAAGCGGATCGGATCGCAGCGCTACGGGCAGAGATTGCCGCATTGGAGCACGGGCCATGACAGAGATTCAGAACTCCCGGATCGCTGGCGTGCTTATGGCCGGCGCCGTGTTCCTCGCCGTGCTGATGGTGATCCTGTGAAGATCGCGCTCTACATCGAAGACGGGCTTGAACAGCTCGTCCTCACGCCCGAAAGCAAGATCGAGCGAAACATCCTCGCCAAGATGCACGACGCATCGCGCGAATTGAAGATCGTTCGCGGCCAGTTTTACGACTGCAACGGCGGATGGAAGCGGCACGCTGAACGTCGGTTCGAGCGCGTCGAGTTCCGCCCCGGCGATGACAGCGACGACAGCACGATTGTTGTCCTAACGCCCAAGATCGAGGTGGCGTGATGGCGAAGATCGACAAGCCGGGCGTCTATGAGATCAGCGCGGAGGAGTACCATCAAGATCCTTGCCCCACGCCGTCGCTGTCCTCATCGATAGCGAAGCTCTGCGTGACGCGCACGCCGCGGCACGCGTGGGCCGCGCATCCCCGGCTGAACCCCGCTTACGAGCCGGATCACTCCGACAAGTTCGACCTCGGATCGGCGGCGCATTCGTTCATGCTGCACGACGAGCGCGCCTTCGCGGTGATCGACGCCGAGGATTGGCGGACGAAGGAATCCAAAGCTGCCCGCGACGCCGCGCGCGACGCTGGCAAGATCCCGCTCCTGACCGAGCAATGGGAGCGCGTCCAGATGATGGTGCGCTCCGGCCGCAGCCAGCTCGCAATCCACGACGACGCGCACGATGCCTTCACGAACGGCAAGCCCGAGCAAACGCTGATCTGGAAAGAGCATGGCCTGTGGTGCCGCGCGCGTCTCGACTGGCTTCCGAACGCTGGCGACACGTTCGACGACTTCAAATCCACGCAGGCCAGCGCCGATCCCGACGACTGGAAGCGGATCGTGTACAGCCTCGGCTTCGATATCCAGGCGGGGTTCTACCGGCGCGGCATCAAGGCCCTCGGTCTGTCCAAAGACCCGGCGTTCCGCTTCATCGTGCAAGAGACGGAATCTCCGTTCGCCCTGTGCGCCATCGGTCTGACGCCATCGGCAATCGATCTGTCGGAGCACAAGGTGGCCCGCGCAATCGAGATATGGCGCCAGTGCATGGCGTCGAACCTGTGGCCCGGCTATCCGAGCCGCACTTGTTACATCGATGTCCCGCCTTGGGCGGAAGCTCAGTTCATAGCCAAGGACTCCCACATGGACGACACGCTGAGGCGCGCACGGAAGCCGAGCCAAGGCGATCTGCAACGCAGCCTGGAGGCGCAAGCACCATGACCTACACGTTTCGCGACGCCACACGCTCGGAAGCGAAGCCGCTCATCGGGCTCTATTCGGAATCCGGTTGCGGCAAGACGTACAGCGCTCTGGTGCTCGCTCGCGGTTTTGTCGGCCCTGACGGCACCATCGGCATGATCGAGACGGAAAGCGGTCGCGGTGAAGCCTATGCCGATAAGGCCGAATACCCAGAAATCGGCGGCTACAAGGTGCTGTCGCTGCGCAACGACTTCAGCCCCATGGCTTACGGCAACGCGATGGATGCCGCTGAGAAGGCAAAGATCGACGCGCTGATCATCGATTCTGCCAGCCACGAATGGGAAGGCGCCGGCGGCGTGCTTTCCATGGCGGCGACGCTGCAGGATCAGGGCAAGAAAGGCCCCGTCGTCTGGCAGAAGCCGAAGATGGACCATCAGCGCCACTTTATGCTGCGCTTCATGCAAAGCCCGATTCCGCTCGTGATCCTGTGTATGCGTGCGAAATACCCGATGCGCGAGGTTGAGAAGAATGGCCGCAAAGAATGGGTGCGATCCGAGATCCTCGACCCGAAGCAGGCTGACGACATCTTGTTCGAGATGTTCGTTCACGGGTGGATCGACGGCGCCCACAACTTCCACCGCACGAAATGCACGGCAAAGGCGCTCGAAGGCGTGTTCGCGGACGGCAAGCCGCTGTCACTCGATACCGGGCGGCAACTCGCCCAATGGGCCAGCGGTGCCACGGTCGAACGGAAGCGCGACGCCAAGCCTGACGGCGATCAACTCGAAATCCTGCTCAAGAAGGGCTACGTCGCGGCGGACGGCGGCATGGCAGCGCTTGGCGAATGGTGGTCAAGCGTTCCGAAGGACCTTCGGCCGGCGCTCCTAAGGATCAAGGACGAAGAGCTTAAGCCCGTCGCACAGCGCGTCGACGAACTGGCGAGCGCAGCGGCATGACCAACCCCACTCGCCTTCCGCACGACGGAGGAGCGTGTCCGGTGCCGCCGGGGACGAAAGTGCGGGTTTGGCTTCGTGGCACAACCGGAGAAGTAGGGCCGTTTGGTGGCTTAGCCGCTTCATACGACTGGCACCACGAACCTGATCTGCGGACGGCCGAAGTCGTGTTCTACGAGATTGTGTCATGACCGCACGCGCCCGCTCCACGGTCAGCAAATCCGACTTGGCGAAATTGGCCGGGTTCTGCAAGAGCTTGGGCGTGACGCCGGCCGAGGTGGAGATACGGCCGGGCGGGATCGTGGCCGTGCGGTTCGGCGAGCAGGAAGGCTTGACTCCTCCGATATTGAATCGCGAACTTGAACGCCGGGAGATAGAAGCCGAGCGGGTAGGGCAATATGGAAAAAGACACAAGAACGCCAGGCCTCAAAAGGCGTGGGACCCTTACTTACTGGATTCCTCCCGATAGGGACATCAAGGCCGGGTATCCGATCCGCATCGTGCGGCTGCCGCGCGAACTGACCGACGATGAAGTCTCAGCGAAATGCCGCGAGCTTTGGGCCGATCTCGAAATCTGGCGCGCAGGGCAGGAGAACGGCCGCACACCGTATTCGATCGCGTGGCTGATCTTCCGCTACAAGCACGACCCGCACTCGCCCTATCACAAGCTCCGGGGCAAGACGAAGAAGAGCTACGATTACCTCTGCAACAAGATCGAGTTCGAGCTGGGGCCCCGCATCATCGCGCCGCGGAAGGGCGCACATGGCATCACCGGCGAACAAGTGCTCGGATGGTATGCGGGCTGGGAGGGTCCGAACGGCGAAACACCATCCGCCGCCAAGCACACGATCACCATGGTCCGCACGCTGGCGCGATATGCCGTCATCATCGCCTGCCCTGGCGCGCGGGAGTTCAAGGATCTGCTGTCGACGATGGAGTTTCCCGTAGCGCAGCCGCGCACGGTGGCGCCGACACGCGAGGAAGTGAAGGCGATCGTCGATCAGGCGGTGAAGGACGGCTACCTGTCGATCGCCATCGCCACACAGGCGCAGTTCGATCTCGTCGAGCGCCGCACGCACATCATAGGATATTGGGAAGCCGGCCAGTGGACGAGCGGCTGGCGCTGGCAGGATATCGACCAGCGGGCGTGGACGATCCGCTATCATCAGAACAAGGTCGGGCTGATGCTGCGCGAGTTCGATCTGAACGACACGCCACGGCTGCTCGAACTGCTCGAGCTGGTGCCGAAGGATCAGCGCGTCGGGCCGGTGATCAAGTGCGAGCGGAGGCGTGGTGCGCTTGGGCCATGGAACGAGCGGCACTATGCCGAGGTGTTCCGGGGAATCTGCCGCCGGGCCGGTGTGTCGGACGAGATCAAGTCGATGGACATGCGGGCCGGTGGCGGGACGGAAGCGGACCTGACGCCCGGCGTGACCGACCGGATGCTGCAGGACGCGTTCGGCCACAAGAGCGCGCAGACGAAGGAAATCTACCGCCGCGCCAAGCAGCGCAACGCGCAGAACGTGGTGAAGCTGAGACAGGGCCGAGTAAATGAATGACAACAGTCTCGAAATCCTGAACCCCGAAGGATGGGTGGGTTGGTATCGCAGCGGCGGCGCCCGGCGACTGTTGAAGTCGGCCGGAACGTCGGTTGTTATGGAGAACGGGGGCACTTGGTACCTCACGGTTGAGGCCGTGCCTGACGAATACTCCGCCGATTTTTGGTTCAGACGGAATGTGTCCAAGCCGTGACCGCTCCCGACACGCGCGACGATCTCTGCCAGTGCGGGCACCGGCGCGGCGATCATTCTCCGCTCGAAAATCGCCCCTGCCTGATCTGTAAGGACCGCGAGATATGCGGTGGGTTCGTGA
>Ga0105239_10000965_pt1 | contig 40406 bp, 38 predicted proteins | sample KBSC44metaG_FD_92761 | JGI IMG/M metagenome (GOLD analysis project Ga0105239, IMG submission 92761) | Corn rhizosphere microbial communities from Kellogg Biological Station, Michigan, USA - KBS C4-4 metaG | ecosystem: Host-associated > Plants > Roots > Rhizosphere > Soil | place: Michigan, USA... | reverse complement strand
TCGTTAATAATCTTATACCTATATTTAGGATACCTAAACTAGGAATAGTTCCCTTTATTCACTGTTCACTGTAAGCCTTACAGCTATTATCTTGTTATCCGCTTATTAAGGAACCTTACCTTGGTCAGTACTGTTACAGTTTAGATTATAACAAACTATTCTCGTTCGGGTTATCTGTCACGGGTTATAGACGAATAGGAGGATAGGTATCGACTAGGTAGTGTATTGTCTACGTACGGCTATCCAATAGGTACTGACAGCTTACTGACTAGGTTAGGGTAATTAATAGGACGTAGCTCGAAGAGCTACAACTAGAATATAGGACGCGTCGCGCGTATATCAGTGTTCGGTAAACCTTCCTAGTAGGTCTCTCACGGGGTTGCGATCTAGCCCCGTGACATTATCCTAAATATAGGTATAGAATTATTAATAAAGTTAACTATAAATAGCCCTATCTAAGGTAAGGAGCGTATATGTATAATGCTAGTTAAGTCGTATTACTATATTATTATATTACCCTCCTTATACTAATATACTAATATACTTCCTACGTAGGTCACGTTATATAGCCTCGTCCTCCATCGGCTAACTTTCCTTATACTGTCCCTTGGAACGCGGGGCATCTGTCCTAGTAACCTCATCTGTGACCTAGTCCGCAATATAGGGGTGGTGCGGGGAAAATTTTACGGCAATACACTAACGGTTTTCTATATTATATAGTTAGGAAATATATTTTCCGTAACGGCTGTTTAGCTTAAATCTAGATCGGGGTTCGCCTTTACTAATTTAAGTTAAAAGTTATGAGATATCTTCTGTTAAACTAGTAGGTAAGCAACCTAGTTACAATATATCTCATTCTGTTGGATGCCTGAGGTTGACAAACTTATTTTCCCGTTATCTGTATCCTGACTTCGAGAACAAATAAGGCCAGTAACCCTAAAATGTATATATAAGAAACGAAAGAGTGGCCCTCCTAATTTAAATGCGTGCATAGGAAGTAAGGTCGCCAAATATAAAATATGTGTTAATAAAAATAAAGTGTCGATAGGGACATGATCTAGTTATTGACTAGATTATGTGCTTTCCATCTCTTTCCAGAAATTGGTGTTTCCCAAAATACCAACTATTCCTCGGCATAGCAAGTGAACTTGGTCGGCTTACCAATGCGACCTGTCACGGTGGTGGTGAATGAAACGGAGCTAGTGAGGTGGCCGGAGCCTGAGCCCGGGTTGCCCCAATTGTTCCAATTGCCTCCTGATGGGCGATCGGTATTCGCTGGTGGCGGTGGTGGTGGAGGTGGTGCGGAGCTCGAAGGCTTCGGAGCTAGGGCTTGAGATGTAGAAGCATCAGCAGGTCCTGATGTTACAGGTTTGCTTGGTCGGCCTGTTCTGGAGCTAGAGCTAGCTGCACCGGTCGAGATGACTTGGCCAGGCGCAGTCACGCTTGCAGTAATATCGATACCTGATGTCTTGATGGTGCTGGAGGAGGATGAAGCAGCAGAATTAGCGGCGGCAGAGGCGGTAGTGCTCGAGGTAACGGCGGAAGTGGGTGAAGGTTGAGAACCAGACAAAGACCCATCAATCAGTGGGGGGCCAGGGATAACATATGAGCTCAGCTTTTGATAGATGGAGATGTGGATTCCAGGATCCGCAGCGTTGTAAAGAGCGGTACCTTTAGTTCCCGTGGAGAGAGTATTTGAGCCTGAGCCAGAGATCTCAAGATTAAAGCATTGAGGGTAAGCTTGCGAGCCACCGATATCATATGCGCCATGAAGAGCAATAGTATCGTGACGAAGAACATACTTTCCAGGAGCAATATTGGAGGGAATTGTAACAGTCCATGAATTATTGTTGGCAATAAGATCGTCCGATGCCCATTTTCCTGGAGGATTGCTACCGTCGATAAGCCCACCCTCGTCAATCTTGTTGAAAAGGAGTTTAGTCTTGTCAACGGTTGTACAGTCCTCACCGCACGCAGCGAGGAAGTCCATGACAGGGCCATGATGAGACTCTGGCCACTGAGTCCATTGGAGCTCAACGCTTGAACCAGCAGCCACCTTGATATAGGCACCGCCAGGGGTAGCACCCTTGTGGCAGATGATGTCAGGTGAATCATAGCTATTTACAAAGCCATTGTCCAGGACATCCTTAGTCGTCCAACCAGCGACGATCGGTGGCGGGTTCTGGAAAACGAAACTAGGAATATAACCAGAGTACCATTGACCGTCGGCAACAACGCCAGTCACATGGCCATGTGCTTGGACTTTGGAAAGAAGGGCAAGGAGGCCAAAGAGAGTGGTAGACTTTGCAAAAGACATTGCCAAGTCTAGTAGAAATTGACGCAAGTGAGCTATCGGAATTCGAGAAAGGTGTTTGCAAATGGATTGCACTGTGGAATAACCCGCAAAGGAGCGATGGGGATTGGCTTCAATCAATAAAGACTTTTGGAAACGAAGGTGGTATGAATGAATGAAACGGTCAAATAGACCTGAAAACGAAAGACCTGCTTGAAACTTTTGGAAGATTCTTGTGCTCTGGGGGAAGAAAAGGAACAATTCAATATGGGAGAAAAAGTACATATATACTATCGTGATGCTGTGAAGTCTCCTGTCTTTTGGATTTGCCGAATACTAATCTCAGTCTCGGCAGATGCTGTCTTCTCTGCAAGTTTCATATTGGAGGGGCAACCAAGACTAGCTATATTACTTACAGGGTATGATAGGAGAAGCGACGGGGATATTGTTGATATGGTGCGTGGAACATGTGGTCGAGCCCACCAGGGCTGGATTGCTTGGCCGCCTGTTGTGTTGAGGGAAAACTTGGTAGGTCAGCCAAAGCTAGGCGTGGACTGGATCGGAAACACTGGATCTTTGGGATATCAGATCTGCCAGGGCACCATCAAGATTACCGACTGGCAGGCAGAAAGGTGGATTCTATCTCAGACTCGATGTAGTGAGCTGAGATTTGGTTACTGTTTCCTGGTAGCTGGGTGGCAATAGAAGCCGGCGGCTCCACATGTACTATCCACCTAGGATCGTCGAATCTGAACTAAGCTTGCACAACGATGAATAATTCGGGCCTTGATACTACGCACAGTATGAGCTAGTTCCCAAAGCGCCGTTGTTTCGATCTAGAGACTAAAACTGCCTTTCAGTCTAATGGAAGATGTCCAGCCAGTGGAGTGAAGATTGAAGTGCGCTGCCAAGCCATAGGGCCGTTTCAGCCCCTTACCGTCATCCCACGATCCACGATCCACGTGAACATATATGGGCAAGACGAAATACAGAGTGTACATTCCTACTACATTCCGCAAAGTGGATGGAAATAGAGGGTTAGCTTGTAGACGGGTGTCTCGAAGACCAGGCACGTCGGAAGGATACCTTGGGTCGAGGCCGCCTCCCTTTGTAGATATGGAGGCTGATTTTTAATTCTACAGCATCTTGGTAACTAACACAGGATACGGAAATGCTGGGTGAATATGCAAGAGTGGCTCGGGAATGACTGCCGAGCTTCTTTCGCTTACGTTTCGGCGAATAAATCAGCCATGGGGTACCGAATCCTAGTAAGGATTTGCCGATGTGGAGTAGGAACTCCATTGCCCCTTAGCATCCAAGATACCTTGTATAGAGCCAGTCCTTCAGGCTTGCAAGCGAGATGGTATGGAGAATTTAGCCTATATTGGGCGTAATCTTTGACTTTCTATCAAACCCTAATCTAGAATCCCCTAACTCTTTGGTCAGTAACGCTGAGCGGGACAAGGCAATCACGTCACTTTCATCCTCTCCATACCGGATATCTCCCAATTGGTGCTGTGTCCATGCTAACGAACCCCCAGCTCGCACAAGTGACGATGACACGAAAAAGAACCTTTACGCATGGAGACTTGTAATGAGTGGCGATGTCATACCGTCACTAGAGAATGATACAAGCGAAATTAGTTTAAAGCGATGGTGTTACTCCAGCCATCCCAGTCTTAGATTCTGTTAGCATTGATCATTAACAGCTAACTCTCACGCCACAAACAGGTATCACTGTGTGCAGACGCAGTAGGTTAAACTCAAGATACTCCCGGGCGACAGGAATGAAAAGGCGCGAATACATCGATAATGAAATGAGTGCTTTTCGACGATATTGGTGCTTTTGCATTTCTTCTAGTGCATTATAACGCCTTTCAACGTTCTCACCTGGAAACTCAAACTTCGGTAAAATATCCAGCGAATTAGGATGGAGAATTAAAGGTGGGGAGGCCACTTATTGATCTCGATGAATAAATATTCGTCGTTTGAGATCTGTAGATGGTGTCGTTTAGTGGTAAGTTAGGCAGGCTTTGCCAATTGGAGGAGAAATTAGTGCCAACCTTATATCACCTTCCTCTCCATATCCTGTTGGGACGAATGTTATCTAGAGTGAGCAATCTGGCATATAGTGTTGGCCTGATCATATTTAGAGCTTTCTTAGATGGAGGTTCTATGTAATAACGATACAAGCGATCAGGGTGGATGAGGGTCTAACATTAGGACTTACTTATTCAACTGAACATAGCTTTAACACCGAACAATCTAAAGTATTGTCGCTCATCACCAGTGAGCTCGAGGAAGGATGGGTGCAAGCCCGGCGGCTCCATTAGACTCCGCGTCCCACAACCCTGGAGTTTAACTTGAATCCTGCACGAGGGACCCAAAGTCGGGCGTTTCATCTAGTGTGCGCCTATTTTTCAAACTTTTACAAGAAATTTGGGGCCCATCTACGGAGGTTAGGGGATTAGCTGATGGCTTTCACCTGGCGTTCATTGATTGTCAACTGGTAGCGGCGCTTTAACGGGCCTCGAAGGTATTGGTCATGTAGTAGCATATGTCTAGTGCCCTAGTGAAGAAGGTTTGACTACCCGGCTAGCGTCACCCGGGCTTTAACTCTAATTCAGCCCTAGCCCCGACCCTATCTCCTTTGCTGAGGGCCATGTATTATGCTAACACAATATAACCCCCCGGTAGAGCAGTCGGTAATTAGGATCGTTCCCTCTGTGCTGAGTTTAAACTCTCCATGTTTGGAGCACTTTTATGAAAGTTCCTTCTTTTCTATGCTATGCACAGGGTCCCAGAGGCTGTGAGAAGGGGATGGAATGTTAGAAGCAGCCAAGATCTGCGGTTTCTCACTCCGTCTTCACATTATAATTTCCGATTTCGCGCCTATACGGCGCCAAACTCGAAAAGGACTTGGAGGGAGAGGAGAGGGCATGGCGTTAGGGGTAGGTATCTCAAGCAGTATTAACTGAGAACGAATGGTTTAATTCTTATAAAGTAAAACACTATTGTCAATTCAATGATCACCAGCGCTTCTTAATCCAATATCATCATGTCCCGACTGCTCAGTGACGAAAATATACTGATCAGGTCCAATACTCTTACACATGACAATGCCCCGACCTACCATCTGGAAGACCTCCCATGTTCACCCAACATCTCTTCTGCTCTATATACGAAGCGACCCAGAACGACACCGCTACACCGTTTCCTCCAATATGGTGAAGGCGAGTTACAAACTTCTCAGTCTTCAACTTTCATCGACAACCTCAACCGCTGGAAGGTGAACGACGCACCTGGACAGGTTATGGGCGGTATATTTATCCTCTTGCATTGTATGCTCTTCGGGCTGACCTTCATCAATTACTACTTTACGGAGGAATTGGTTACGGCACGCGCAACATTTGGCATCACTTACGTCCTATCTCGTTCGGCGGCACAAGTTCTGCATATGGATATAGCGCTCATTCTGTTTCCAGTTTGTAGGACCTTGTTCTCAGTCCTTCGCCAGTCCCCCCTACACGGCATTATACCATTTGACAAGGGCATCACTTTTCACAAGTTCATGGCAACTTCGATCGTAATATTCACATGGGTTCACGTCATCGGTCACTGGAATAACTTTGCGCGGCTAGCTGCAAAGGAACGATTAGGTGTGACTGGGTTCCTCGAAATGAACTTTCTTAGCGGACCAGGCTGGTCTGGCTATATCATGCTTATAGTGCTCATGACAGTATGTTTGACTTCTCTTGAGAAGCCCCGGCGACAAAATTACACGCGCTTCTTGGCTGTCCATCACTTATATGTTGTATTCTTTGGGCTCTGGTCTATTCATGGCGCCTTTTGTATGGTCAAAAAGGATACAATTCCGGCTTCTTGCTCCACTAATGCGACGTTCTGGGAGTATTGGACTTTTGGTGGCTTCCTTTATCTCCTGGAACGATTGCTTAGGGAATTTCGAAGCATACGCCAGAGGACCATCATCAAGGTTATCCTGCATCCAAGCAACGTGGTAGAAATCCAGTTCGAAAAACACAAGGATCGACCTGGTGCCGGTCAATACATTTTTATCTCTTGCCCTGCTGTGTCCGCTTGGGAATACCATCCCTTCACATTGACCTCAGCACCTGAAGAGGACTACCTCTCAATTCACGTTCGCATGGCGGGTGACTTCACACGCCAGCTAGGACATGCTCTTGGATGTTCAGACTCTAATCGGGAAAGCCGGGCAGCACCTGGAAGAGAAAGCCAATCAATCGTCATCGATTCTCATCACCGTCAATCCAAGCTTAAACTCTACATAGATGGACCGTTTGGTACTGCTTCAGAAGACGTATTTAAATTTGAGACGGTCCTTCTTGTTGGCGCAGGTATTGGAGTGACGCCCTTTGCAAGTGTTTTGAAGAGTATATGGTATCGCATGAGTCATTCAACCACCCGCTCGACCGGCAGGGTACAAAAGGTATACTTTTTCTGGATATGTCGAGATTTCGGATCTCTCGAATGGTTCCAGAGTCTACTATCTGCAATTGAGCAAGAGGACAGACAAGGCGCTATCGAACTTCATCTCGTGAGTGATGACGAAATTCTCCATGTAGTGTTTGGTTCGTTTGGCTAATGCTTCCCACAGTATCTTACCAGCAAAATATCACACACTGATGCTCAGCACATTATGCTCCACAGTTTAGAGGTCGACGGAATTACGGGATTGATGACTCGAACAAACTTTGGCCGCCCAAATTGGGACATGGTATTCAGCGGAATTCGGCAGCTTCATAGACCTGGAGAGGTCGGAGTATTCTTCTGTGGCCCAAAGGGGCTTAGTAAAGAACTGCACATGAAGTGTAATATCTATTCGGAGGCAGGGAAGGGGTTTCGCTTTAGATACAGCAAGGAAAATTTCTAATTCTTTAATGCCAATACATATTTAAATAACGGAGGCTGCCAAAGATTGAACTACAATACTACTAGGTGGTGATCTAATACTACGTGTTAGTTTTATCTTAACTATGCAAATTTTCCACTCGAAGAGCTAAGAGCCGTTTCTCCTCTCTAGATGAGTAAAACACCATTGCTCGCGCATGGTTAATGGCCAGTCCTGAGGTAAATGTGACCCTGTCAATCTTTCGAGGGGTCTGTTTCCACTACTAATCTCAATTTGATTCTGTCATGAGGTGACGTTAACCATCGCGGATTGGACGGAGATAGGTGTTTCGCCATCAAACCTTGGTTCACTTGGCCGTTGAACATCGCAATTTTACTCCTGTGCTGCACCGCTAGATGCCCTGGCTAAATTCCCCCTCTAAGAGAATATTGGTGGCGTCTCAAATACACTCGTCTACGATTAATTGGCTCTGCCCCCTTGGCCTAACTTGAGGTGCGCAACGTCTCTTCTCCACCTTATGCTCTTTTCGATCTGCCGAATCGAGGTCGAGACGGGGCCGTGGAAGCAGATTAATTCTCCGAGCGGGGAAGCTGCTAGTAAGTATTAACCTGCAGCACGTGGCTCAATTGCGACATTCTATTCTAACATTTAGATTAGCCTCCCAGTACCCTGGCCTGAAACACTTAGTGCCATTGGCGTCCCATGGCACCCCACTTTGGTGTGAATGAAGGATATAGCGGATGTCAGCCTAAAGTCTACCAAAAGGTAGGCCAACGGAGAAAATCCGCGTAGTCAAAAAAACAAGTTTCTTGAGCCCTTTACCGTAGCAGCAAGAAAAAAGTGCTGCTCGGGTGATAAGTCATCTCATAGTGCTTTAGTTCTCAGGCTCAACTCTCCTCATTTCAGATAGTGTTCGGGGGGCTCTTTGGAAAATAGTTTTAATATAGGGAGTAAAACAACGCCCTGTCCCACTATGCTTCACAACAACCCGAGCACCTCCGATAGCCAGCTGCTGGATTTAACGCCCTTTACCGACCAGGACGAGAATGCCACCTGGGAAAATGCATTGCGCCAATTTGACAACAATATGTTAATGTCGGCTTTACACGAATTTCAGTCATTGCCTCAGACGTCTAAGGTACTGTTTAATTGCGGAGTGATATTCCAGCTTCTGGAGCGATACAAAATTGCGGTATGGATCTCAAAGCTGCGTCAAATTTGTTTGAACAAGTGGAATAATTACTGGCAGGTCAAATGTTATTCACAAGCAATCGGGTTGGACCCTTACTTTGCTGTTGCATACTTCCAGCTCGGGATATTACACTTTTCCTTAGAAGATTTCAAAGACGCATTGATCGCGTTCAACAACGTGCAGTTGCTTCTACGAGGCAATAGCTTCATCGACTATTCCCCTCTCGGGCTTGATTTCACGTTATATTCTTGTGAGAACCTCTTCAACAGAGGTCTCTGTTTCGTGCGGCTGAAGCAAAAGTTACCCGGGTTACAAGACTTTGATCGTGCGATTCGAGAAAGGATGAGGCCACATCATGATCTGGTCCTCAATATCGTCCAACCAAAAAATGTGAGAACTATAGCTATTCCAGTACTTGATACAAGATTAACGGTGACAGTGCTCAAGTTGCTTCGGCCTTCCTAGAAAGAAGCTGTTCCGAACACGGCAGCGATTCCTACTCCATCGTCAGCCACCGAGAAAGATGGCAGTGCCCATCGAAAGCCCTCCTTATACTATCCTCACAGAACAGCCAAAGTATATGGAGCCAGCCCCGCAACTACCGACGATAGTTGTAGAAGATTTGTCCTCTCAATCTAAAGAGGGATTCGACTTTAAACTTGGCAGTGAAAATACTATGGCGGCTTTAAAACATGAGACTCGCACCATCTCAAATTCGGGACGATTCATTCAAAAGTCAGAACACAGATATTTTACTGACAGTCCCTCAAGTTCGCTACACGTCAAATCTATCCAGGAGCTCGAAAAATATAGACGTGTATCTTCACATCTGCCAAAGAGTCTTCAGCGATTTCCGACCAGAAGCACATCTTTGCATAAAATATCTCTCAATTTCGACTCGGGAGAACATTCCAAGCTCATGGCCACAGACAGGGCAATTCCCGACACAGGAGACCCTCGGGATGAAATTTATTCAATGTACGGTAGTGAAGGGTTGTAAACTAGTGATAGGTACTTTTTTCTGTTCCACGGAGCAATGTTGAATAAGACACTTCTCTTTACAGGTGGCTGCCATAAAATGCTACAAGATTATATTTCACGGACTACAACGTGGAGGTTGGTTTATCGAAGTGTTCTTGATTAGTACAGATAGATTGGGAAGACTGAAAGTTGAAAATGATAGTGGTATTGGCATATTGGCCGGAGTCCAGCTAATGTGGAAGTGAAACAGAGGTCAAATTGCACTCCTGTGGCTTGCACGTAGCCTCCCTTGTATCTAAGAGGATTGCCGGGGGAACGCAAAGGTGGTCACTCGCCGAGACTAGGCGCAAGACAAATGCGTAGATTTTTGGAGCTTAAGGTGGTGATTGCCTGTATCGTGAACGATTCTTATTTTCCTCTACCAATATCGGCCCAGTCATTGCGATGGCACTTCCTGAAACAGCTAATTATATCTCTCCAGCTCACAGATGGTAGAACGTTACGACCTCCGTGTTACCAGGAGCCTCTTAAACTTCGTCGCTGAGGCTCTGCAGGAGGAATGGCTGCGATTGGGTAGGCTTCCGGTGGTATCGATGGGTCCTCGTTCGGAGAATTACGAAAATGTGCTGTGGATGGTGTGGGTCGTGCTGTAGGGTACAGGATGGATAGTAGACCTGGGCGGCGGCAGGGGCATGATGACACTAGGTCCCTCCCAACACCTGGTTCGTGTGGCGGGAAGTAGCATACTAGTTAGTGACAGCTCGGCAATCAGTTATACATCCTCAAATGAGGACGTCTTAGTAAAAGGGCTAACTAGCATGCCACCCCGCTGCATGAGTTGTCCCTTGAGGCGACAGACATCGGTCCTGGACACCTCCATTTGACAATTCCGCCACTGAGATGGCATCACTGGAGATTATGATAGATATTGTGCTAACCACGCAGGGTACTGCTAATGCACTATTTCATTGCAGGGGCTTCATGAGTAAGTTAGATCTACAGCATTTTGTATGGCCGGGTTTCAGCCTTTATGGGATATTAGACGGCAAATCTATAATCTACCTTTGAATTTGCCTAATGGTGACAGGGTCTTCAAACAACGACCATTCGAGCATCCTATGGTGGCGAGATTGGGAAATGGCAGAGACAACGGACTTGGCAGAACTGGCTACGATCACTAGTTTACGGAGGGCAGACCTTACTGGCAAAGGTATAGAGGTTTGTAACAAGCAGCGACATAAACCTCAAAATTTAAAGGGAGTGAATTATGAATAGACTGAAGACTTCATGCTGCCCAAAAGTTACGACTATTGCTTTCAGAATTTATCGAAGAATCAACAGCCAGGACCGAGAGGAAGTCACCACATCTGAGTGCCTCATTTCAAGCTCTCGATAGGAGAGGGACTTAAAGTTAGTTCTAGTCGGGCCCACTGTTGATGAAACAGGCCCGCAACTCAATCTTTACTTTCATCACTTGTGGGGTGAATTCTTCGATCTATGAAGGAAGATTGCCATTATTCAGATCCAGAGGTCAAGACTCTGCCTATTTCAACATCTCCAACACTATTTACAACTCCCGTGTATTCTGGCCCTAGAGTTCTCGACCAGAAATATGAATCATCCAAACTCATTTGTACTCCCTGGGACTCATCTCGAGGGGCCTCCAACCGGGCTTATCATTACTTGCATATGGTTGATAGTACTTCTCCTAGCCAACAGCTTCGGAATAATCTTTCGTATTGCAAGAAATCGTCAGGAAACACCCTTTCACTCATTTTCACCCGAATAGATTTTTTGAGTAAGTCTTTTGTACTGATCCATATTTCGGGTTCAAAATGATTTGAATTCCAAGTGCATAGGGGGCTAATATAGTGCATTTAGTCTAGAAACAAAAGGCCACCACAATCTAACAACCTGCTATTCATCCCTCCTCCCCACACACGGAACGGTTCGCATCTTTGTCAAAATGACAACACTTAGCACTTATGCTCAGTACACTTCCCTTTCTCTGTAGACCTGTCTATCTTCCTACTCCCCTTTTGTCGCTCTGTCAAAGCTTACGTCCTTAATAGCATCATGTACATGCACACTGCCAATCAGCTAAACGAAGCCGCTGGGCTGCCGAGCGGCAAGGTCCCAGCATCTCCTGCCCGTACAATGCCATACACCTCCCATGGTACTAGCATAGCATCCCGCAGGTCTGTGACTCTAACACATAGACTGTTACTCGATGCAAATACAGCAATATACAGAGCAGGGCTTGCTTCGGGGGGAGTAAGAAGAGATCAGAGAGGCAGCTATCAGGTGACAGTGCATGAGGCGCATTAATGGGGTTAAAGACGGATGGTCGTCCATATCTGTGACACTTTCGGACTTGGGTCGTTGTCTCCTATGTTGTTGTTCAGAGGAGGTCCGAGGAACTGCTTTGCTGAAAGCGTCCGCGACTTTACGAGCGGTGCTAGAGCTGTCAGAATTGCCAGCCTGGTAGTCAAAAATGTCCTATTTTTGGGAGAATGGAAATCTTAATCGATGTTGGCTTTAGAAGGGAATCGGATATTGTCAAAGATATCTGTTTAGGCGCTTCTGCGGTTGGAATCGGTGGACCTTTCATCAAATACGGGGGCTGAGGGAATTGAATATGCCGTTGAGAGTAAGTACTCCACCCTAAAAGTCAGGAATGGTTTCAAGCTAAGCCGGAACATGGTTATCAAAGACGAGATCGAAACTGAAATGCGATTATACGGTATGACAGATTTAATGCGGGATTCTAACCCACAAGCGAAGGATGATTGAACTGCCCAGTCCTAAGCTCCTGGTAGTATTTTTCCCCTACCCTGGAAACCTGTTGGGAACTTTTCGATGGCAAAAGCGGGGAGTCAAATCATTCTAAATCCAGAAATAGCTCAACAATGAGACTTATCTGCCTATGTGGTATAACCTCACCATACTCTACCGGTCAGCCGACTGGTCAGCTGCCAAAACCCCCCGGAGTACGAGATCCGGGTTCGAGTACTGAAATTAATCTTCCGGACAGGAGGGCTGGTAGGTATATCATTCCACTCGCACCTACACAAGATCTTGCCAAAGGGTTACCCTTGGCGATCAAGTTCCTCAAAAATAGCCCTACACCACTCTACCTCTTGCCATTCGTCCATGCATGTAAACACATGCATTGCTGCACGTAAGACAAAAAACACCTTCTGCGGTACAGAAATATGCCTTTCTTCGGAAAGGAGATACTCTATTGACTGAGCAATCTTTGTCGCTAGCGCCAGCGCCTGCCTCTGAGCGAAGTCGCTCGCGGCGGACACAACAAGGTTAGACGTCAGATTTAGGTCACCCAAAGACGAGAAGGGGATGGAGAGGATGTTGGAGCAAAAGGAGAATGGTCCAGTAGGTGAGATGAAGTCGTGCAATTTCAAAAGTCTGGAAAAGTAGGGATTTCGGGAAGACAGCTGTAAGTTGGTCAAGAAAAGGTGCTGATGAAGACTGCTCGTGGTAGAGTGGCCCAGCATGCTTTCGTATGAGTCCCTGATACCACTTCTCAAGTTGAGAATGAAATTCCCACCTTTGCTGTAGAAGTCCTATTCTCTGTGAATGGGGAATGTCGAACACTGTGGTGGTGTTGAGTCGTTCCGTTTGTTCCAACAAGGTTGCACTTTAAGCCATGATATCAAGCAGTTGGTCAAGGTCCGACTTGGGTTATGCTTTCCATGGTACTGTTAGCCAGTCTTTTTGTGCAAGGCAGGTTGATTTGCGGGTAGCCAATGCGGAGGTGATCTGCTTGAGATGAGCTACTGTTCAGGTAAATCTAGAGAATCCACACTCACACCAGTGGATCTGAAGCCCAAGAAGAGGCGATGGCTGGACCCAACAACATGTAAATCTGGGCCTCGACGTTGAACCAACCTTGCCATACCCTCCACATGGCTGCCCCATCCACACGGATTATCACCAGAAACTTCGAGTAGCTGGTTATACAGTCAGCATAGTCCTCTTCGTATTGGGAAGGAGGGGACCTACCTCAAAAATAGATAATGCCATACACCCAGCAAGAGTCTGCTCCTCGAAAAGCAGACTCTGGTGTGCGAGAATATCCTGGAGCTGCTGTAAAGCTCTCCCGTAGTTTGCCGTGCCTTGAAGACAGAGCTCCTCGTCGCCATGTCTACGGCCTAAGCAGACCAAACTCAACGCCGAGATTGAGAGATCAAGAGAGACATCGTTTATTTGTAAGGGGTCAATATCTTGGAGCCAGGAGTCCTGGACCTTGTATCCATTCCTAATCTCCACTTTCTCTCGAGGAATATAGTTATCAAGGAAGTTATCGAACAAATCCGACAGCCTGGAGAACTGTCTTGAACACTGAAGTTTCTGGGTTTTGGAAGTTACGGTGTCATCCGTTTCGGGAGTGTTCCAAGGCGTAATTTCGTCAGTTGAGCAGGTAGTAAATGTGTGCAAGTCGGTGAGGGAAGCCAAAGGCTGAGTTCGGGTCAATAGAATATCTCGATCCAGAGCACTCAGATTCTTGAAATGTCGTTTACGTTGATATCCTCTGCATACCCGATTACCTTTCATACATCGAGCGCATGACGGCCTGTCTCCATCACACTATCACCTACTTAGCCCCTCTGCCACCGATATTAGACAGCGATATGAATATCGATACGTACTCTGATCTTTCGTTTCCTGCAAGTGTTACAACCCTGAGATTTTCCCGCCACGCCCACCATCTCTGGAACACCTGATAAGACCAATGTAGCCTGTGAGGTTGACTCTCATGGGCGTTTGGACAGTTTCAATGATGTGTTGATGCTGGTGGTGCCTCAACCGTCCTACGAGACGGGATCTTCGGGATGGCGATTTATGCCTCGGCACAGTCACGATGCGAGAGGCTTACCACATCTGCGACCGAGGAGTTTTCTACCGACTAGGTTTTGATGATGTTGAGAACGGAGTGCTTCAATCCACCTCATCACGAGCAAGAGTAGCTGGGAATTCCTGATGCAATTTGGTAGTTTTAACTCTACTTAGTTTCAGACCTCATCTTCATGTATGCCAAGGAAAACTAGTGATCTTGACAAGGGGCTTGCGTGGTAAGGTGGATCTTCAGGTGGACTGGATTACTCATAGCTTGTCGATCATTCTTGCAGCCTGAGTCAGGCGTCCTGGCGCCCGCTGCAACCCCTCTCGCGACCTCTCTATCGAATCTGAAGCGGCTCTGAGGAAATTTCTCTTCCAAAGGGATCAACTTTCGAAGAGCAAAGCGTCTGAATAAGCTTTAAGGACCATTCCGTAATCAGAGCTAGTTGTTTCAAAGCCTTCCTTTCGTAGATTCTAGTGTACCTGTCAGTCGGGGTTTTGACAGTTTCGCGCCGTGATACTGACACAAAGGAAGAAGGGCCTATCGGCGATTCGACGCTTAAAATACCAATACTGAGGACCCAACGCAACTCCTTGCAGATTCTTATCGCTTTGCTATAGGAAAACCCAGCTCACCTCAAGCGTTTCACACTTAATCTAGTCACTACCTCCCTCCTCACTGCCCACTCATGGACAGCGACTAGTGCCAAACACCACGCCATCAGGACAGTAGATATGCCCATTATGGTAGTTGCTACTGGCATTGCGTTCAGTTTATTCTCAATCATCGCATCGACCGTGTCACTGTTCTGTGTTCCTCGTCAGTATCAGCCACCAGCCCATTGGATCCATCAATAGCTTCTTACACTAGCAATAAGCATGAGACCTCCCGAAATCAGACAGAATGACGTGACAAGCTCAGAAGGGGGTCGAGATGGAGATGTGGATCTTGCTGGTGTAATGTAGAGAAGTAGATAGGTAAGACTCTTCATTACTGATGCTGCGGTAAGCAAATTACCAAACTGCAAAGCGTTAGTCACCGTGGCTACAAGAAGCACAGGCGTGTAAGGAGCTTACCCATTTTTGCATCATTATCGACTCTGCTGTGTTTTGATGGTGGCCACCCAGGATTGTGCCCAATAGAAATATAATCAGGGCAGGTACGGGGTTTGCCGAGTACCCGGGTATTAACATCTGCTTTTCTTCCAAGGTGAGAGATTCTTCCGAAGCTTGTCATTTTACCACTACCCCAGGAGGTCTGGACTCAACCATCATGCCGCACAATCCACCTGCAATGAATAAGAGAGTTATGGCAAGATGTTCAAGATCCTGTGCCGTCCATACCTGTCCCCAACCAGAGATATGTTCTAGGAAGACATTGGTGACTCCATAAATGAAGATGAGCAAACATTCAAGCCACTCCATAGTGACGAAACGATTCCGCTTCCGAGATGGAGAACTCGTCGATACTTTAAGATTCCATGCCCAGCCAAGCCGAGAAAAGGAACCACTAAAGCGAAACAAGGTTGTGAATCCGAAGAAGAAGAAAACGCCTCCTTTGATAAAATGAGCTAGTCCATTGAAGATGTGGTCTCCATACTAGGTACTGTCAGCGTCTATCTCAGCGCAGCGGACGTGAACTTCTCACAAATATTCCCGCCATAGTAACTATTCCAGTGCAAAATGCAACAAAAGCTTAGATGATCATTACCACTGTCAAAGATCTATAGGCTGAAATCATTTTAGACCAGGTTCTAGCCCAGTTGAAGGACCATTTATGACTTCTATCAGTTGCAGCGCGGGAAGGAAGGAAAGCAAGATTGTACCTAGCGTGAGAGTCGGTTCTCATAACTTTTTTCCGACTAGTTTGAACCTCTCTCGGGTAAAGGATGTTGGCCGGACCTGCGGCGTGGACTTGATCGTCATCGAGAGACTCCTCAGATTCTTGAAAAGACTCAGAGGCTGATACGATAGGCTGCCATTCGTGACTCTCATCAAACGAACTTTTCATGGGTCCAGACCGTGAGAAGCTTCTCATGATATTTAGAATTGATTCTAAGACAGCGATGGCGGTCAATATCCAGGCAACTGAGTGATGTGAGTTATTGCGATATGAGTCGGGTGTCCTGGAGTTATATGCTAGACCAAAGACAGTTCCAAGGGCATCCTATCCAAGAATTAGTATTCGGGCCGGATATCTAAGGTTGGAGCGTGCTATCTCGAAGGATGCCACTAGGTATATCAGTATATGGTCATGACATAGAGGGAGGCCACTTGCGGATGGGAAGAGCTCCTATTCAAGCCAATATCATGAATCCAATATGCAAATATAAAATGTTTGACAATGTAGGTTCTCTGAAAATAATTCTCCGCCGGCAACGAAGGGGATATGGCTGGATTGCCTTCATCAGCACGGACTTGCAAGTACTGTGCCATAGTAGTGATAGTTCGAAGCACCCTCAAACATAGGATATTTGGTGACCGCAGCGAATGGAGCGTGCCAAGACTGACGAATGCTCAACATAAGGCTGTTGCAGTACTAGGCTGAGTAGGGCGGCATCTTGCGAAGTTGTGTACGAACGTCGGGATCCGGGCTTAAGCAGCTTGAACATTAAGACCTACTACTAGTGGTTCTCCACACCTCGTCATAATCTGTCGAACTTATGTAGGGTCAGCTTTTGAAAGAGGCGGTACTCCGTATTCGTTATCATATGAGCGAGGCCTAGACCTTACGTCATTCATTATTTCTCAATGTCTGGTAAGTGGCATGGCCACTCGGCGTTCAATTCAAACATTTTTTTTGCTGGCCAAGGCCATGAAATTCTGGAGCTTCTGTGACAAGTGGTGTTAGATGAAAGTTTGGAAGGGAAAGTCTCACGAGAATTCAAGGGGAATTCAAGGGGAATTCCATTTTAATAGCACTAAATCGCCAGGCACTTCGATACTAGCTGCCAGAAAGATGTATGCAGATCTGCAATGTGTCCGATCTCCGCATGGCTGATCTAGTCAGTGCAAACACTTCGCCAGCATCTTAGTAGGTATTTATTGCTATATAGTATTTGGCATTCAAAACGTTGACGAAGCTGCGGCCGATGCCCAAACAGAATTCTTTGACTCACGCTCCCATGGGCTGTGTCTGTGAAACTCTAGGTGCTCGGTGAAGGCGAAAGTGATGCAGTTCTGGACTCTCTCTTTCTGCGCAAGAACGGAGGGGCAGAAAGACATCTCGGGGCAAGGGCAACGAGTCTGCAATATGGGAACTTAGCATTTTGATGGCTATCGCTAAGCCCATTTACCCAATAAAGCCATAATGCCTGCACCCAGCAGCATTGCGACAACCATGAAAGCCAATTGTCTGTCATTATTGGTACGATCGTGGCTGAATAGAAAATCTCGAGCCATCAGTTCTACCAATCCCGTGTATATCAGGATACCTGCAGAGATAGAATCCAGCAGCCCAGAAACGACGTTCGCTTGGTAGCTGTTGGCATTGTATGTGGTCCGAACTCCGAGACCCGCCGCGATGGCAATAGGGGTGGTGAGACCATATCCCGCACAGAGCCACCAAGGCATCCAGCTGAGCCGCTTCGGGAAAGGAATTGCGGACAATCGAGCTCCTATGCCGAGACCCTCGAAGGACTGGTGGAACACAATGACGGGGTATAAGACCGAGAATTCGGGGCCAGATGCTCCCAACGTCAATCCGATAATTACGCTGTGGAAAAGGATACCGAACTCGAGGATTAGAAATGCGGCAATTTGTTGCTTGAAAGCTAACGAGGCTGCATGTTCTTTCATGTCGTCAACATCGAATATGTCACATTGAGAAGTCGCCTGGACGTCTTTGATCTGAGCCGTACTTCCTTCCAACGTGGATTGCTGTGATTGGCTTATCTCATGTTGTGGTGCTGCTGCCCTATCGGTATGGGAGGATCGTCGTCGTGAGAGTGCATAACGGAGCATTGCAGCATCAATAGAGCCGGAGCGACGCTGACTTTCTGACGGGTTCACACTTTCATGTTGAGTCACCCCATATTTCTTCTCGACGTAACGTTCTGCGTTGAAATCCATCAAGAATGTCAACATGACGGTCGACAGTGCGATTGCTGGGGGCCATGAATACTGGTTCCATGCGCCAGTCATTCCAACGCATGTGTTCTGACCAATCTCATAGTAGGAAGGATCGAGAAGACTAACATTAAACTGATCAGTTACATGACAGTTGGCGCCATGAGGAGACTTACTGAATAAAACCTGTCGCAATGATGACACCGGTCCCAAAGTAGCGAGCAAAGAGGTAGATGTATAGCGGAATCCGCATCCGTGGCACTCTTGTCGCCAAAACCGGGAAGTAGGTTACGGCCGACGATACAAACATGATAACAAAGATTGAAGAGATGCGAGCCCCAAGGTTTCCATCGTAGGCATTGGGTGAGTACTGAATGTAGCATGTCACATCTCTAGCCGAAGTGGTGTCGAGATTGACACAAGTAGGGTCGGAAATCCCAAATGGGTAATTATGAGACATATTGACCGACGTTTTGACAAGCCTTCTACTTAAGCAGCGAATCCGAATGCTTGTTCTTCTTGGCCATTAGATATGATCGAGGTAGGGGGTGGTATATATACTCCGTACTCTGTAGGTAGTAAGTAGGCTCATACATTCACTGTGGATACTGATAAATATAAAATGCATCAAGGTTTTCGACAAGGCCGTGGATCGAACGATAAAGAATGAGGACCTTAAAGGCTTGCGTCACCGCCCATCTGCTTTTTTCAAGAATAGAACGTACTTCAAAGTCGAGCTTAGCAATTTCCATAATCAGATGCTACATAAAAATCTTTGCATGCGTATCTACTTTTCGACTTAGAAAGAAACGCACCCCTACCCTAGTTCTTAGTGAGTATAAAGTTTTGAAACCCGGCTCCACGGGTGGGAATTCGAAAATGAAAATGAACATGTAAATCGAGCAACTAAGCTGTGGTCCTCAAGTAGCTGGGCGAGTCCGCTGACGAAAATGATAAGCAAGCTTCTTACAATGACTAGATAGTGACCTGGACGAGGACCTGGACGATGAGGATCATCTACATCGTGACGAAGAGTTCGAATGGTGATGGTTACCTGGCACGAAAGCGTGCTGTTGGTATGCACCCGCGGTATTTTCAAGTTCACCCATTGGTAATCATCACGCCTGATCAGCCGTGCCGCGACATCTACTGAAACGCCTTCGTTCACAGTTTTGGCTCTAGACAAACCTTCCGTGAAACTGTATGATGGTGTAGCCTATAGCAACAAGGTGTACAGTCCCAGCATCACCTCATAAGATCGCCATTTAAACCTTTATTCCACTTATCTCACAGCAGTTACCATTTGGGTGCTCCGCCACTTCTAAGCCACTACAGGGCTTCGTCTCCCATCATTATCACTCTCTCACCCTCTTTCAATCTACTTGTTCACTTCACTAGGCAGAGTCCCATCCCTGTTACAGTAATCAAAAGCTCTCAATAGTTGTTTCCGCAGTAAAGACTCTAGACTATCCGTTAGCATCAAGGCGGCCAAGAGATCTCACAACACTCAATGAAAACTCCTATCCAAGCAACAGACCGACTGTAAACGGCGCGCTGTGAAATTCTGAGAGCCATGGTGGAACCTATTATGATAGCAAGTGTGCAGACGTCTATCGCAGGGCTTTCTAGTCCTCTGTCCGCCCAATCTAGTACGCCAACAACCGACAGATCAGTTGGGCCGACAGCCACTCCTGCTTGATCCCAATACTTTTATGAAGTTCAGATCATGGTAAATGTCATCTTTTGAATAATTTCTTTCGTTGGAATTGTTAGGTAAATGCAAAGCTCCGCTGTTGAGTCTTCCACGAATGCCGACTATGATAGGTAACAAAACCTGATGGCGACACAAAGTTACATATCTCTTCGACGACGTCAATGGCAATGTCTCGATCACGGGTCATAGCTTAACATAGGAAGGAGTGGCAGCCTGCTTCTTCGCCACAGGCCTGCTGTAACATCTGGATTTTGCATCCATGCATTTCGTTCTCAAGGTTTCAATCTAGCCGAGAGTGCATTAGACCATGCAAAGTCTTCTGATGGGCTAACTGAGAAATGTTTCCCACATTCGACAAGATCATCTGATTTCGCAGGCGAAGGATGGCTACAGCCCATCTAGATTTTGAGTTCAAATATTGCCGTCTGGGGCCCACATGAATGCGTTCAGTCTGAAGTTGATCTCAAGGCATTGTCTAGACTTCGAATGTATCCATGTGGCTTGCCCAGCTGAAAACCTCCTGAATTTTGTCTTTTGCTTGCATGGTCTGGAGCATCGTGATTGCCAGCACACAAGCTCACCGGTCAAGCAACTTTTGCATGATCATACTAACCTAATAGTCAGCATCATGCCTGGACTAACTCCACTTAAAACCGAGGAATTCAATCCGACATTGATGTTCCAGTCTAACGCAAGACTCCTCGAAATAAAAAGAGACGACCCAATGGGAGCTGAGGCCTTATCTAAGCAACAACTTTACAAACTACTGGGAACAACCTTGTCGCCTATTTAACTCAGAACCTCAAGCCCACAACATCAAACATCAGATTCCTTGGCTTCCGAGGCAAGTAAACAAGAAAGTTCTTATATTTCATTCTCAAGCTCGCTTGTAGCCAGCTTCCTTCCTCCTCTTCGTAATATAGACAATGGCCTAGCCTAATATCCTGCAGACGCCGCCACTGGGGAAAACCTTCAACAAATTCTCACCGCATATGAAGACTATCGGAGCCCTCTCCCAATTCAAATGGAATGCCCTTAAAGCAACTAATTACGTGGTTTGCTACTGTACTGTCGGTCAAAATCGTTCCCCAGTCGGGGTCGTGAAGGTGGCTTACTCTGCGTATTTGGGAGGTCAGACGTTTCCGCCAAAGATTGTGTTGTTGGTGGGTGGCTTTAGTGCGTACCAAAGCATTAAAGGAGCGCCTGGTGAGTACCCTGGGCTCAGTCGCAGTTATTGAACGCTAATACAATTCAACAGTCGAGTCAACTTCGAAGAGTATGTTGTAATGACAGTGGTGATGGGTATAACTGTTAGTAGTATCGCTTACTAGCTCCTATAGCGAAATTCTATAGAAATAGGTCTACGAGGAATTTAGTCACTCTTGGAGTGTCTCCTTAAGCACAAATATATCTTCCCATAAAGGCATTTTGCTCCTTGCGTACATATGGCAAATGCCAATGCTTCATCCAGTGAGGCTTCCAGAAGATGTTCTTTGGTCGACCTGGGATGGAGGAAAGAAAACGATGGGACCAGGTGGAGCACTTTAAAGAATTCCTCGACAAGGCTGATAGTAAAAAGGCCGTGCCCAACAACGACAGGTTGTGCGGGTAGGTCGTGGCCATGCGTTAATACAGTACCAAGTTCGACATCTCCTTGGCCACAACCATGTGCTGGGGGATCTGAACCGGGAGCCATAGCAACTCTATCAGGCAGTAAGCTCTAAGGCGCACCGTATTCTCCAATGTCCATCGGGTCAGGCTGGTAGGGAGGCCCGTACGAGTAAGTGCAAGTCCATTTCTTGTTGGCGCGATTTAAGCATTGAGGGAGTCCCTGATTATACCGGCTTTTCTGCTTGTGAGATTGCAGGCAAGCATTTTCGCCGCAAAGTTTCCGAGGTTGAGCTGCGGTTATGTTGAAAGCGAAGTTTTCGGGTGAATGGCGCTGGGATGAAGTAGATGCGAAACCAAGTCTCTGACAAGGCTCGCACCCAGGAACGCTTCCATGGCAACGCACCTTTCAATGATAGCACTGCTCGCAGCTTTTCCTAGCTCGTCGAGACCCAGCCCGCTTATTACTCATATTCGCGTTTGGAAACCGATTGATGAAGGGGAGTTCCATTCGAGTGGGTTTAGGTTACCAGGAACTGGAGCCGGCATAGCCGAGCGAGTGAGGGGCCCCTCGGGCTTAGCACCGACACTATTACGCATCCAGTTCACCTCCTAAAAGGTACACATATAAATAATGGGTTGTGCTTGATTAGGCGGACCATCCTCTTCTGTGTCCAGGATCCAACTGACGTGAACACTTGACACTCTCTACTCCGTCCGTCGTGTTCAGACAGGCTTACCTTTCGCCTAGAGGATCCAATGTACCGAGTCGTCGTCTGAGCTGACTCAGGACGGTGATCTCTAACAGTACCTGACAGAAAATGCGCCTGAAAGGAATATGCAGCTATGTTAGTTCATGCAAAGGTTGAGAGGTATGGTATTAGACAATAGTCGTCATTGGAAAACTTGGTACGTGCCATGTTTTAGGTGATAGACCGTAACTGGAGTTTGGACAAGAGCCCAAATCCGATGTCTGTCTGGAACCAAGGAGAAACAGGAAACACCCACCTGGCCATAACGATATAAGCTTCTGTCAACGACTAGAGCGTCGCTTGGACACATACATCATTGAGAAAAGCTGGACTCATGATTTCAAGTCCACGAAAAGAATTACTGGCACCTTCTTTGGACATCACTTGCATTCAACCCAAACGGGCAATATTACTTCGAAAATCGGGCCATAAATAGAAAAGTAGTCGGAGCCTAGGGAAAGTAAATCGTAATAGGGTGTGACTAAACTCCTATCTGAATTACTTCACTTGCGGATTTTGATTCTCCCATTGCTCCTTTGATTTTAGATTCTCCCTGAGCGTCCTCGTTCGCGATACGCCTCAGCGAAGGTGTTTCCTCCATGCAGTGCTTCTCCTTTTTGGCAAGGTTCCAGAAGACCCAGGCGCCGAAGAGCTGGGCGGCACTGAAAAGGGCGTGGAGAAGAGGGGTCACGATTTTGAAAGGGAGGGTCCATTCGCTCCAGAGTGAGCCCCAGAGCCAGAACACGAGTGCTGTTTCGAATGTGGTGCCCACCACTTCGGCGATTGCTGTTGCGAGGAAAATTCGATAACTTAGCGCATGTTGTCCGGGATAGAGGCGATAGATGATTATGGCGAGATGAGGCCAGAATTCAGCGACCACATCAAAAGCGCCTGGATCGAATTAAAGTTGACAGTGTTAGCTTTTGACTTCTTATACTGGTAGACTATAAAAGAGCAAGAGACACATACCCCAGACAAAGCAAAGAATGAACTCAAAGGTTGCATCCTTCTCCTGGCGAAAGTTTAAAGCGATCGCCACGGCCGACTGCGTGATAACAATTGCCCCAATGTGGTGTGCGGCACTGATAAGACTGACTGTTCTCCGGAAGTAGAGCTCAAAGATGTACATCGCGGTGAATAGTTGTGAGCAGACGATCATCAGGTCTCCATTGGTCGGTCGATGATCTCCAGCCACCGGATCTTGTAGTTTGGAGTGGCCGAATGCGACATTTAGGAACGGATATGCTGCTGAGCACAGCAGGACAATCTTACATCCTGCAGCGACATGGTGATTGATGAAGGTACACTGCTGAGACGGATTGAGGCGTTCAAAATGGACTTTGTATCGTTTGGTATTTAGGAGCAGTTTTTCGAGAATATAGGTCTTGATGAAGAAGATCATAACAACAGTAATAGTGAGAATGAGAGATGAGAAGGGGGCGAGCGACGAGATGTACTCATTGATGAGAGAGTCGAGGTGAGGCTTGTCAGAGTCGTAGGGATTGTGGGAAGTGCCATTGTGAGAATGATGAGCACTGTCTGAGTGATTGCTCGCCATGTTGAAGGTGAAGGCTCGGCGCGCCCAATATGAAGATCACCACTGCAGTCTAGTAGGAGAGACTGGGTCAACAAAGACAGCGCAAGGCATCGCTCTATATGAGAGATTTCGAAACGGGTTCGTAGAAAGTACGGCCTCAGGGTTGAGTTCAGAGTGCAGAGTTCAGAGTTTGCCAAAAGGGGAACCGCCGAAGGGCCGTTCCAAAATTAATATGAGCCCTGGTGAGGTGATCTTCCATCCAGTGACATTCTCCCTCTCCGCTCATTGCAAATAGCAGTGTAGGCTAGGGAGGAGGAGGAGGGACCCCCTTTGTACAGATGCAGTTGTATCCATTACAGGATTGATTGCTCCGGGGGGAGTCCTGTATGTCAAACTAAGCCTTCAAGCGAAAAGCTTCGCCTCGGCGTGGAGGACCCCCCGAGTTCGATGAGGCAGTACTCCGGTCTCCATACTCCGTAATCATGGGATATCTGTACATATGAGACCGTGGCAAGAGGTCAGACGCGTTGTGCGGGTAAATAATAGTAAGTTTGAAGTCAAGGTTAAGCAAGTTTGTAACCGAGAGAGATCCATGATCCATCCATGCTCCATCCCTGGCCCATCGATGATCCATACAGCTTACGTGGCTGAGAGTCTTTGCAGAGGCCGAGGACTACGCAATCGTCCCGACCGGCAAATCAGGTCGCCCGGGAAGCCACTGACTCGAACATCTTCCTCCTTTTCTCGCCTTAGAGCCACCCAACCAACAAGAATACCGCATTTTTTCCTCGGACCAGCAGCGACCTCCTGGAATTCTTCTCCCTACCTAGGTAAGGAACTGCCCTCCGTTCGAGTTTGAAATATTTGCTTGGGTTAAAGGTTTATTAAAGTGCCTCGACCCGCCGCCCCAGAGAACAGGCTAGTGCTTCAAACATTGAGCCAATGGCGATGAACGCGTGGCCGGTGGTCCAGCGTACATCCCTTGTTTGCTCTAACTAGACTACAATATTCGTCAAAGCTCAAGATTGAACATCGGCAGTGGCTACTCCAAGTTCGCTGTCACCTTGTCCTGCGAAAGGAAAGAATTAGCTGCGCTGCGACGGTCTACGTATTCAACGGAGAGCCAATCCTTGTGACTTACCAAAATACAGGTACCATTTGCCTTTGTACTGCACGAGACCTTCCGCAAAGACCACCTGATCTACCTGTCCAGTTCGCTCATTGCCTGCCTCAGGGACTATTATCGGCCTTTCAAGCCTTGCAACTGGACCGTCTCTGATCGCGGGTTGGTATGTCCCTTGACTGACATTCAGGTCGGGCATGAATGACCCCGACGGATCAATGAGCATTTGGCCGACTGAGTACTGGTTCTGTGGATATCCTATTCTACCGGTCGTCATACCATTGTATACCAGGATCCATTTTCCATCTCTCGTTTTGATGGGTGCCGGACCAGGTTCTATGAGCCTGTTTTCCCATGGATTGACGGGCCCAGCGAAGTATTCCTCGGCAGGCAGAGCTGTCCAGTTCCGCATGTCGGGTGACGTTGCATGGTAGAAGAAGCTGTCTCCAAAGTACATATGGTACAGCCCATCCGCCGTCGGCTCTTTCACGATGGCACCGGATTTTGTGTGATTGAGTCGAGGTGACGGGACATCAATATCGGAGTATGCAACATCCTGGAAGCCGGGGAACAGGGGCGGTGTCTTGGTCCAATTCAGGAGATCGGTGGAAGTCGCCATGCAGAGCTGCGCCGTGACATTGTTGAAAGCAGTGTATGTCAGGTAAAAAGTTCCATTGATTCGGACGAGACGAGGATCTTCAGTTCCTCCAATTTCCTCCCAGGCTTCCGTAGGGTAGACAATTGGTCGGTCAAGCCGGGTGAAGTCCACCCCGTTGGTAGACCAAGCCAGGCCAATGGATGAAGTTTTGGAGGCATTTTGTGCTCTGTACAGCAGGAAAATGGTCTCGTTCAAGACTATAGCAGTGGGATTGTAGAGGTATGCCGATTCGAAATTGGAGCTCGGGTTGGGCACTAGTATAGGGTTTGCAGGATACTTATTGAAGGGGAGAATGGGGAATATCGGTGCGCGATAGTTGGCATCGCCCTCAATGGTCTGCTCGTTGATTTCGAAAGGCAAAGATGAAGCTACCGATGCTTGAGAAGCATTTTGTGCCGCAGCAAGCGACCCGTAGAGCGAGAGTAGCCACCAGAATATCCCTTGCATTGTTACGACTACACGTTGGGAAACAAGAGGCGCATGAAGCTGGGAGTCAGTTTTCAATCACCAGCTACGCTTGTAAATAAAAGCTCATGCCCATCGACCACAAGTAAATATCAATCGTCAGTGGCGTTCAAAAAAGATCTTGTCTTTGAAAATGCAACATTGTCCCACGATCTACATCGACCTCGTCCATCCTTGGTACATCCTCACCATCACAGGCATAGGAACAGTTACAGGGACGCCTCCCCAGCAAAAATGTAGGAAGACGTCATACTTGAAGGAGCTGCGGAGAAATGTTGTACCGAGGCCTGTCTATCGCGGGGAAGGGGGGAGGGGGAGGTGAAGCTGTATCCGTACATATCTACAATACGCCCTAGTAGAGGATGGTAGACCTTGTAAACCACCTCTTCTAACATCTTCAACGTCTGCCATTAAGTTTACGAACGACACGATCACGTGGGAGCTACCTCGACACCTCATATGCGACCCATCCCGAACGCCGAATCACGATTCAGCTGCGTCTAGACTCTAGTTAGACCTAATTACCTCTCTTTCTACCTCCCGCCAACCTCCAACTTCGAAGCGAAACCTGACCTTCGGTCGAACCGCCCTTCAGCCTGATCCAGCATGCGCCTCTCACTCTCCCGTTCACCTAGCCGACCATGGTCGTGCAGAAGTGACTGTCTGCGAAAGCATCCAAGTAACTCTATGAGCGACGCTCCCACTAGACTGCCTTTCCACCCTGTCTAGCAACCGAATATCGGCAACAAGCCCATCATGATTGCGATGCCGTCACTTCACCGAGCCTACCTCCCTCCTACAGCCCTGTTCGCATGGCCCACCTTGTCAGCTAGAACGATGGAAGCGTTTGACTTGTACAACCCGGACCCCAACGTTGGCAAAAGAATGTTTTGGTATTCGCAAGCCGACATTTACATCGCGCGCTCGGGAGGAGTCGCGTTGACAAATACACTCCGTCTCGCTGATGTGATGCTAAATATAACAATGAACCGCCAGAGCCTGCCACAACTCGGGCTCCATTTACGCGGCCTTCAGGCCTTCCTTCGCCTCGTTCCAAATCTCCGTGATGAGGGCCTTTTTCTTGTCTGAGCGGACCGTAATGCTGCACTCGAAGGGCTGTGGGATTGTCATCCACCCGGGTACCATGGCGGCGTTCGGCTCGACTTCATTCCCGCTCGAGTCGACCTTCTTGGAGATGTTGAATGCCCATAAGACGCGTGCAATGTTGAGGTAAAGAGACTTTTCGGCGACGTGGACACCTGGGCAGACCCGACGGCCGGCACCATATGAAAAATGGTCTCTGTCGTTGGGGTCTGCGATGTTGATGTAGGCTGCTGCGGGGAGGTCGTAGCCCATAAATCGGTCGGGATTGAACTCGTCAGGTTTATCCCAATGAGCTGGGTCGTAGTTGATTGCCCTAGTGGAGGAATCAGTTCGTTGTCCTGGAGGATGGAATACGCGCAAACTTACCACCAATTCAAAACAACCACGGTTTCCCTGGGGATGAAAAATCCGTTGTACCAATCGTCCTCGGTCGTGTAATGCTGCATGCCAAACTTGTTTGGCGGTCTCGTCCTCAGCAGTTCTTTGATGATTGCTCTCAGGTATGGGAGGTTTGGTTCGTCTTCCCAACTAGGCAGCCGATCCTGTCCAATCACTCGGTCTACCTCCTCCTGCGCCTTCTTCATGACATGGGGGTTTTGGATCATTGCCAGAATGAATGAGTTGAGGAAAGCAGAGGTTGTCTCCGAGCCAGCTTCGACGAGCCCTCCTGTCTGATAAGCCGCCTGCAGCGAATCCAAACCCACCTTCTCGGGATTGCTCAAGTAGAAGTCCTTTGCGAAACAGGCATTCGCTTTTCCCTCATCGACCTCCTTCTTCAGGTCTCCCCACAGTTTCAGGTAGACGACGGAGTCGTGAGCGAAGCATTTCTCACCAAACTTCCTCCAATTTCCAAACATCCATTGAGGAAAGTGGCGGATCGTGGGGAAGGTGTCGACCAGGAAGGCACCGGGAGCCGAGAATTGCTGGAGGTTGTTCACCACACTGTAGATCTTCTTGACTAGGGGGTTGTTCCAATCTGCCATCCGCTGCCCGTATGCAACCGTGAGGATGACGGAGGCGGAATAGCGGCGGTTGTGATCGTAGAAGTGCTCTGGATCGTTCATGAGATCAAACATCAGTTGCTTGGATTCGAGATCTTGGACCGGCTGATAGCTTGTGGAAATCGTGATGTTGAGCAACGAGTGAGCGATTTTCCTCACCACACGATACTTGGGTCCATATGGCATGAACAGTTGTCGCCGACCAGCCGAAGCAACATCACTGGCCAAAGGCGCTGGTGGCCGAGAAGAGTATATCGCCGACTTCTTATCCATCAACTCCTTGACAGCGGTAGGTGAAGAGAGATAAATATAGTCAGAGCCACCCATCTTGGTGTAGAAGACGTCTCCATATTGCTTGGCCCAGGCCTGCGCTTTGAAGCGGAACGTCTCTGCATCAGAAAGCTGGAAGAAGTTTCCCAGGAATGGAATGCCACGAGGACCAGGGGGTAAATGCTTCCGTCGAGAGTCCTTGAAGCTGTTGGGCGTTACCCACAAGTAGAAGCCAATGGCAGAAACCACGGGCAAAACAAATACGCCGAAGAACAAAAGCCGTAGCAGGGGGAGCTCCGTCGAGGTTAGCCGCGGAAGAAGATTAGTCGTCGTCATTGTTGCTGTTGAAGATATCGCGACTGTTTATGTCAGTAGGCCATCGTCAGGATATATCATGGGGTGATTGTCAAGGAACTGATCAGCTTTCAAGTTTATGCATAAGACGATCAACTTCAGTTCTGCCTGGGGGTGGCATCTACTGACCCCATGCCCAAGGCTTGGACTCGGTAGATGCCCAGGGACAATTCACCCAACCCCTCATCCATTTCATTGGGGCACTCATGCGAATTACCGAACCACGACATGGAGAGGAAGGCGAAGGAAGTCCTTGTCCTTCCAACCTTGCCACCTTGTCAGAGGCCCAAAGCAAAGTCCGCTTCCCCCACATTCTCGTGACTGGGGGATGATGGGTTCCGGATGTGGGGCAGTTGGGGAAGAAGATAGAGATGCGAGTAGATCTTCATAAGCCTACAGGCCGATCGAGTCAGGACGTCTTACTACTGGGTTCGCCATGAGTCATCCCATGCATTCCTGGTTATCTGGTTAGCGGTGGTACAGAGTCAAGACTACTCGAAGCAGCAAAAGAGGAAATGAACAGCGATGATTGGTTTCCATCGCCATGGTTTGAAAAAGATGCCTCTCGAGTTCTACAGTGAACAGAACATAGTTTGGACATGAGCCGAAGACAAAGTTAAACACTAGCGTACATGTGTCCCATTACCCAACTCTCTCTCCATTATTTACTTGACCGCTTGTTGCATGCAATAGAATTTTGATCCGATCCGGAACTGGGCATTTAATGTCTGTGGCCGTGGGCAGCATATCGCTTGCGATACTTGTCGATGTGCATCTTGGCACCGGCATGGAATGGCTCAATGTCCAATGCCTCGTAACGTCTCTTGAGACCAGATTGACCGGACAACTTGGCACCCTGGGGGTTGGCTGACTCGTAGGCGGTCAAGGCAGAGCATTCATCCTTGAATGATTGCTTGCCGACAAAGGCATTGGCGGTGATATCGTCAGGACGCTCAATGAACTGGAGAGCGAGACCACCATCAAGATGCCATGCGATATGACAATGCATGAGCCAGGCACCTGGGTTGTTAGTCTCGAAGCCAATGACGGTATAACCGGTTGGTTGGCCAGGACCGGCACCGCCTTGCAACATGACAGTATCACGGCGCATGGGGTTGGCGAAGTTCAAAGAGCTGGCCTGAGCAGAGCCGAAATTACCCTGGCCTTGACCGAGAACGGCCACATCATGGCCGTGAATATGCATAGGATGAGCGACAAAGAACTGGTTCTGGATGACGAAGTAAACCCACTCGTTTTTCTTGGTGAGAGTAAGAGCGTTGCTGATCGTGGCGTTGGATCCCGAGGCAATGGTCTGGAGGGTGGGGTTGTGGAAGTCAACGTTAATGACAGCGTTGTTAAGGAACCATTGGAAGACTGTTCCGTCATCATTGGTGGCAACAGAGGTGAGAGCACCGCCGGGGATGGTGGAGGAGGAACCTTGGAAGGTGGACAGGGTTCCAGCAGGCTTCACGTTGTAGGGCACCAGGCTGGCAAGTGGCTCATCCTCACAGACGGCAGCAGTGACATTGGTGATAGGAGTCTGGGAAAGAGGAGCAGCGGTAGAGTTGGCGCCTTCGTAGGTGATGATGGCGTTGGCAACACCAAGACCAGAGTTGGCACCACCAGACGGGCAAGCAGTCTGCAGAACTGCGCGAACAAAGTACTTGTCGATCGCTTGATCAGCCTCAAGAATGACATCGTAACGCTGTCCGTTGGCGATCTTAACAGTCTCAGTCTTGTAGGGCTTGATGGGAATGAAATCGGCAGCGATAACGGTAACGGTGTGCTTGTCGAATCCAACAATGAAGGAGTTTTGAGCAGCACTGTGGGGGATCAGCAAAAATGAAGAGCCTGTACTGGACAAGGTGAACATACCTGTTGATGATGCGGAAAAGATGCTTCTTGCCTGGCTTGACGGACCAGCCGAAAGACTCTCCAGCCTTTCCATCGGGGCTCTTGTTCTTGCCATTGAAGAGGGTGTTGAAGCTACCACCGGGTCCGAAGTGGGCGATTCTGGCAGCTTGAGCAGCAGCGGGGATGGTGAATCTGAGAAATAGGTTAGATATTTGATTGTTCTTCAAATACACGGGCGTGGCGTGACTTACGTGTCGTCAAGCATGAGGGTACCCATATCGTAATCGTAGTTGGCAGTGGCAGGTCCGTGGATGACAATGGGTCCTCGGATACCATCACCAGTTTGAGCGAACATGTGAGAGTGATACCACGAGGTACCGAATGAAGTGGCACGCCATCTGTAGGTTCGGCTTCCACCGTTTCCAGCAATACCACATTCGGTGACACCGGGAACACCATCCTGGTCATTGGTGGTCTCTTGACGGATACCGTGGAAATGGATAGCGGTGCTGTTATCCTGGAGCTTGTTGATGATGGTAACCTCAACATCATCACCCCAGTTGGCCTCAATGACGGGGCCAGGCACTTGGCCGTTGATGGCGAGAGCCAATTTGGGACCCGTACCATCGAAAACCAAGGTGGTGTTGGTGATGGTGAAGACATACTTGCGAGTGACGCCAGTTCGGTAGTCGGTCTGGTAGTAGTCGGAGTCGATGCTCTTGTTGTCGCACCACTTGGATCGGTGGAGGTTGTCATTGCAGATATCAGTCTCGTTCTTGATCAAGGTGGCAGAGGGAGATGAGCTGGTGGTCGTGGTCGTGCTGCTGCCGTACCAGGTGCCAGAGGTAGTGGTACCATTCTGGTATCCAGTGGTTCCGTGACCACCGTCACCGCCATGGCTAGCGGTTGTTGTAGGAGCAGCTGTGGTGGCAGTGCTGGTTGGGGGGACGTTGTTCCAGTCATCCCACTGGCCGTGGTATTCGGTTTTGGCGTTGTCCCACAGAGACGCCCAGACATCACCGACGCCGGGGTCCTGGCCGGCAGCGCCCTGCCCATTGTTGTTGCCACCATGGCCGCCGTGACCACCATTTCCGGGGCTGACATTAGTGCTTGTTGGTCCTGCTGGGCAAGTAACGGGCTTGGTCACAGGGCAGAAGGTGTGTGTGCGAGTAGAGGTGACGGTCACGACGACATCGTCAGATGGTGGGTTCGCTGCAGCCAGACCGAAGACGGCAGCGGAGAGAAGGAAAGGAACGGAACGCATATTGTAACGAATGGACGCAAGCAGATGTGCTTGCAATTAAAGGAGTGACTGGAATCTCAAAGAGAAGGCTTGGAGGAGAGAAGGAAGAATTGGAAGCGAAGATGGGAGGGTGGGTGAGGTATATCAAGTCTTACCTTCTCCTTTCCGGAAGGCGGTATTGGCCAGCCTCATGTCCAGCGCGAGAAGCTGAGATGCCCACCATGCGACCCATGCCATGTCGCATCTACTCAGTACGGAGTTCTGGCTGGTACGGATCGATGAGCAGGAGAGCCCCGACGTACCGACTGGTCAATGGCTTCCTGGTAATGGGAGGCATAGTGTCTCATTTTAGCACAGTGGAGTTGGCTAGAGGCAGCCAGGCTGATTGTGTGGTAAACACAGAGTAGCCGCCGCGGATGGAACCTCCTGAAGGAGGAGGTATCGACCATGGAAGTAATCTTTGGAATACGGAGGCGGTATCAGCCACCAGGAACAAATTCCAGCGATTTTACAGCATGCGAGTATCGAGTACAGTGCAGTTGAGAGATCTCCAGACGGAGTTACGGGTCACTGGGTGAGGCCTGGCCCAGGGGGGTTCGATTCAATCCCATAACGGGCATAGTGGATTGACGGCTGGCTGTGGACTTTGCTCGCTAATGGCTGTGCGGGTGGAAATTGGACTCAAGCTTTAGTGTTTTTTGCCGGCGTCGCGCCCACCAAGGAGTGCCAATCCGAGTGAGTCCTGGGTGGTGAAAGAGGATATCCAAACGAAAGACCAGTTTGAGCCAGGCGAATGTTAGCATGGAAAAGCCCGAAACAGGAGGATGGTCACTCTGAGTCTTAGCAGCAGGTGGAGATTCGAGAGTGAGCATCACGGTCCCATCATGGTCCCATCCTAGAGTCGATGATCCCATGCAGCCATGGAGGAGATCAGGAGAAGACTTGGCCGTAAGCCTTGGCCTCAATCAAGCTCTTCTTGACCCTCTTCGAGTGACTCTTGGACGACCAAGCAATCCAAGCAATCCCGCAAATCCGGAGGCGGCCTGGTGGTGCCTGAGAATGGTGGTACATTATGGGGGGGAGATGGAAGCAAGCGAAATCAAGCAAACTTGGTGAAGGCCAGGGGATCCCCAAATAGAAATGCCCAGGCACTGCAGGATTCGAGATGAAACAAAGAAGAGCAATAAATCGGGTGCCCTGTGTCGAGGTTTGTTCTACATAATATAATGGATTATCTGTCAATGTGTACACAGCAGAATCATTGCTGACGACGAGTGTGTGCGTCAGCCCCAGTTAATGATGGCAGTGGTGTACACGAGTCCTCAGTAGTTACGTTATAGGCGTGCGTCTACCCGTAAAGTAGACTTCTAGGCTTGAGTTTGATGTCTGTAACAATACCAATAACAATATGCTATGTATCGTGAGTGGGAGGCACCCGGGGGTTAGGGGGGCTGGCCTCGTGTCTGCTCTGGTCCGTACTACCAGGAGCCAGATATCCCAAACTTCAGGGCTGGAAGTTTATCGAAAGCCTCCTTGGGCCATGTGTTTGCTGTCTCGCGCCATCAAATTTGCGAGCCATTTACTCCGTAATTACAGGCATTCCCTAACCGGTTTGTTCAGATGATCGATGATCGATGCTATCGACCACGACAGATGCCATTTCCATTCTTCTTTGCACCTCATATCACTACCTACCCAGAGGTAGAGGCTATTAGGTGCTTACTCGTACGCTCCTCAAGACTACTCAAGGCTAACCCATTTGTTCTTTATTTCCACTTTCGAGTTTAGGGATCTGTATTAATTAGTTTTAATACCACGCATGCAAACATCAAACTCGTCGAGGCGTGGTAACCAATAAAACAGGTCTGTGGCTTAGCATTGCCACCCACTTTAATCGACCACCTGGATCTGAGGGCCTGAGTGCCCCTTCTCCGCGCAGGAGGATTAGCCAGTCTCTCTAAAAAGCCCGAGTACGAGGCGTTTCGTTGGGCGGCCACGGGACATTTGCTGACGCCAATCCCACTGAGTGCTGACTGGCCTTAGCCTCCCCAAATCTCCCCTGCTGCAAAAGACCGAAAACTCTCGCAAGCATCCGCCGGACTGGTAGACTCCGTAGGGAGTACGGAGTAATACTCCGTACCTCACATTGGGTAGTGCTGATCAGCCAGGCTAAGTCTTGAAACTCTCGGAGGCTGACTTGGGACCCCGTTACTTGCATGCACCCCAATAAATCACGAATCCCACGGCCAGAAAGAATTAGGTACGGAATATGGAGTACTTTGGGAATTCCATTCATACGGGGTGCTTGACAGCTCCAGTATTCTGTATTCTGTACTCCAGACTCGTAGGCTGTACGGAGTACCTGTAGTTCATACAGACACTTCTTCGCCCCATCTCCCTGAATCACTACTCGTACCGAGGCCCGCGTGTAGTTCGCGACTGTGACTATTACGTATCAACAAAGTCTGGAACCGAAGACTAGGTTAAATAAGTAATTAGTATCTCCGTAGGGTTTCTGTGGGTTTCAAGCCTCAACACGCTTCAACAGGGCTTGGGTTCGCTTGGGCTCTTTAGCCCAGCTAGGTCCAGGTAGTCGTAGATGCCCCCAGGCACACCTGGAACATCACTGGCTACTAAACGACTATTCCCCACTGCCAATTCCGCCTCTCTCGGGAACCCCTGCCGCTTACCACCCAGGGGCTCGATCAGGGCCGAGGGGGCTTACAGGTACGGAGGACAATCGTCCATCCAGAACAACGACACCCGAGCACCTCGTATGTACCAGTACGGACTTCCTTGCTGACCGTATTATTATTCTTGATGATAGAGGTGATCCCTGAAATTAAATCACATCCTCAGCTCAGTCATCAGCGCGCTTATATAACATCCCACCCTCCATTTACGGAGTGATACCAATACCAATCACAATCACAATGGATACCTCCAAACGACCCTCCATTGTTGGATACGGAGTCTAGGTAGCCACCACTGAGTACGGAGCAATCCTACGGAGTACTTCGAAGCTCCATCATCCCCCGAGTGTTAGCACTGCGTATACCTCTCCACCCGCTGGATACCAACAAGACCTCAATCCCAGTCTAGCACCGAGCTTACTGTTTCTTATGTGCCCCTATAAAAGTCTTGACTCTTCCATCTTTTCTCAGATGGTCGGCCCCAATCTCCTTTTCCCGCCCCACTATCGTAATTCACCAAATTCCCCCATTTTGCACTGCCCCTTGGCATCATTTTCAAGCTCTTCTCTAATGAGATTGCCGATCTCTTGATTTGAGATCCCCCCAAGGCCCCCAACAAAACTGGTAACGGTGAGTGAGTCTGACCAGTCAGGCTATGACTTCATGGCCGTCGAGGACTCCGAAAAATGGCATCCTGGCGTTGACGACATCCTTGAGGCTCCAAAGCCCGAGAGGTTGGCCTTGGGTCGAATATTATTCTTCCCTACTTGTACCCGCGGAGAGATGGTTCCAGTTTGATAATTAGAATGTAATCCGAATCCCAACTTCAACGTTCCTCAACGGCCTTCACATATTCAGGGCGAACTTACGAGTACCCTACAAACCGATTTCCCACCTCTAGCCGAACAACTCACAATGATGGCTCTCAAGCTTCAAAAGAACATATTTTTATTACTGATTACCACTATCATCTAAGAACTGAGCGGGCCAGCGTGGCCCAGGTCAGGAACCCGGCCAAGCAATGCCTCGAGCACACGATACGCGGACCCCGGTGCGAAGTTGGGCAGTTCGTGGCCTACTAAATGCACAGTGTAGAACGTGAGACCTCACTCCTCGCCCCAGAACCCGACGACACCAGCCTCGGCGGACTGGCGGCCAACCCGACCTTCATTCGATCCTCCGACATGAGGCACAAAGAAGGGCTTCGATTGCGGATAGGAAGTGAATCCTTTGGAGCCATTCCACTGGGATGGATTGGTCAGTCTCCAAAGCTGGCATATTATTCGATGACAAACTTACAGTGACATTTTGTAATGCAAACAAAGTTCCATTTGCAGGGAGGACCAAATCGAAGAGACCCGACGCCGATGATGGTGTTATTCGTGAATTCTATGACTCGCTGCAGGACGTTCGTCTGGCCAGGCGCGAGCGAATTGTCGCGTAGGGTGAAATTGTCGTCGTCGCCGCCATTGCCAAAGATGTTGATGGCCGCGCATCTTTGCCAGTCCGTGTCGGCAGGTGCATTGATTGCGACCTTCACATCCGTCCGATTGAAATAGACTTGGCCCAATTCCGGCCTCGAAGCAACGCCTGGGTTGATCGCGCTCAATGGATCATATCCAAGCGGGCAGGACTGGGTGATGTGGTTGATGTCGAAACATGGGTTGATTTCAAGTGCGCCGAGATACACCAGAGTCAATATGTCACATGTAGCGTCCCCTGTCAGGTACGGATTGGGGAGAGTGGGAAACGGCTCTCGAGGCGGAGGAAACGTGAAGTATTGGTCGATGTATGAAGCATAGCTACAGTTATCATGAAGTTCGTGCAATCGCTGTACAAATGATGCGTTGAAGAATAAGAGATTGCTCCAGTAATCAATGAACGGCCAAACTTGGGCTTGCTGTTGGATAGTTTGGTCTCCGATGAGGGGGTCATTGATGCTGATGCCAGCAAGATTATAGTACTCCGGATCGTCTGCTGTGATAAATGTGTCGGCGATGTTCGGGACATAATATCCTGCATAAGATTCCCCTTTACCACCGTTAGTAACCATTACTATCGCGAATTGTCAATTCATGTACCCGTTATGTAGACTTTCTTGTGCTCGAGTTCAAATGTCTTGACAAATTGCTTATACCAACCAATAAATTCCAAAGCTAGGCTAGCTTCATCTGTGATATCTGGTGTTCCCTGTGAGAATCCGACTCCAACGGGCTGCTCCACCCAAACGATGTTGGTCAGGTTGGTCCAGCTATAGTTGTTTCAATAATAGTCAGCTAGTGAAGGGAATTCACAGACCTATGCGTGTTTTGTATGGGAGCGATTGTCCCTGGTTGCCAAAGGAATGGTCCACTCCCTCTGAGGAGCCCGCCTAACGAACTGTACCCAGGTCCACCGTTCAGCCAGATAACAACCTCATCGCCCGCAGCAAGATTCTTGCTTGGGAAAAACCAAAAGCAAAGTTGGCGAGGCTCATCCGGCTTGTCAGAAATCGGCAGGAGGCCAGCATAGGAATCACCAATATCAAATGGCAGGTCTGGAATTGCGGTGCCATTCACCATAAACTTCTCGGCCTTGGAATTCAAGGATGAAAAGTCACTCCGCTTCACTGGAGCTTGTGGAACTCGTGCTTCGCTGTGCACTGGAAGTCCTCGTGGTTGTTCAAGTTGCATATCGAGACTATTACTTTGCCCAAGACTAGGCATTGTAAAGCCGTTGGCGGTCCTTATATTGATTGAATGCATCTGTGGCAGCGACCAGTACCAGCATGGCGCAATGGTATATAGGACTTGAAACCATTCTATTATTGAGACGGAGAAAAGGGCAAAATTAGCTCTTGCGGAATTTCTTGTGGGTTTCAAGTGAGACTGAACGTTTGGATATATTGGCCGAATATATTTTGGCCATTGCGGCAGTCCAACGCCTCGCGTTGAACAAGCACATCTTTCTGATCAATATCAGCGTTGGCACTTACCGAGTCATTGCCAAGACTTTATCGACTCATTCATGAGTGATTCGATTCGAGTCACCAACTTCAAATGAATCGAATCATGAATCGAGTCATTCCTTGGCAAGCAATCTCGCTTAGCACTTGGCTGTAGGAGAGAAAAGGATATCATTTTAGTTACCTGCGAGGGTCAATTTATAAGTATTTTATATACAAAATGTCCTTCGATATTGCAGAAAGTGTTGAACTTACCTCCGAATCACTTGTATTTGCAGTGACGCCAACTCCTACTACTCGTGAAAGCACCATAGTGTCAACGACATCAACCTCGACAGTAGATCGATTGCCGGTACGCAGAATTGATGATTCTCTATGGTATTTAGTACAGCACGCACCAAATACTCGCCGCAATACCTATGAATCGCACATCTGGCAGCATGGAGCGCAGTATAATTGCATCGATGATCCTATAGAGAGTCAGTGCTGGCTTTGTGATACTTGTCACAAGGACTTTTCATACCGTGAGGGTCAATCGACTTCAAATCTCTCTCGTCACCTCTCCACAATACATAAAATAGAAGGTAGTCGAAAGCGAAAAGAGACGCCAGGAGAGAATAAGCCCAATCCACAAAAGAGGCAAAACAGTTCTGCAGTTGCAGCACTTGTCACTAAAGTGAATATCGATGATTTTCGACAATTGCTTGTTCGATGGATCGTCCAGGCTCAAATCCCCTATTCCACTATTGAAAACGAGGGGTTTAGGGAAATCCTTCTGCTTTTGCAACCTTCTCTTGAACGATACCTCATCAAATCACATCACTCAATTGCCAGGTGGGTGAGAGATGATTATCAGGAGGCCCGCCTGCGCCTCAAGTCACTCCTCTCTCACTCACAATCCCGTATTCATATTAGTTTTGATGCCTGGACCTCACCAAATTGCAAAGCAATCCTAGGTATTGTTGCTCACTTTCTTGGATCTGATATGATGTTACGTCAAGCTCTTGTTGGATTCAAAGAGATAAGAGGAATTCATGATGGAGAGAACCTTGCAGAATATATTATAGCTCTGCTTCAGGAGTTGGAAATTCAGGACAAGTTTGGCGTTTTCATCGGTGACAACGCAGGCAACGTTGATACCGCAATTGAGGCAATAGTGAGGCGATTTAGACCTGAGGAGACCTCATTAGGCAACAGGAGATCACGTTGCCTTGGTCATATCATCAATCTTGCGGCAAAGGCCTTTATTTTAGGGGAGGACGTCGAGGTATTCGAGGATCAAATTGCTGTGACGCTAGACGGCGATGGAAGACTGGGAATAAGTGAGCATGATTTGGCGCAGGAACAGGCTCATTGGCGCTCACGAGGGCCCGTCGGTAAACTGCACAATATCATAGTTTATATTCGTGGTACTCCGCAGCGACGACAGGCCTTTGCAAGAGATGTTAGTCACGTTATCGCTGAGGCAAAGGTAAAGGGGGAGGACGTTGACTTTACCAGTGAGTTAACAGTGATCCTTGACATCACGACTCGTTGGAACTCCTCTTATCAGTCCATTCAACGAGCCCTTATCCTTCAACGCCCGATTCAGTTATTCCTCTTTAGCTTCCAAGATGTACTCAGGAATGACCTGTTAACAGAGGAAGACTGGGACACTTTGAGGGCAATTGTCAAGGGCTTGGGCCCTTTCCATCAAATGACCAAAAGACTTGAAGGACAGGCCTCATTTGGCTCTCACGGTGTTGTTTGGGAGGCCCTCCCAGCAATCGATCATTTGATGAGTCACGTGGAGCAGAGTAGGGCGCAGCTCATAGAGCAGGAGGAGGAGGAAGAAGGAGAGGCGCAGGGCGACAGGACTCGACAGAGTAGACAGAGGCATGCAAGGCGTGTAAATCCTCTATTAATCTGTTATCAAAATGCCTGGCAGAAGCTGCAAAAGTATAACGCCAAAACAGATGAGCACCATGAGATTTATGCAGCTGCCACGCTCTTGAATCCTTGCGCCCGCAAGCGCTGGTTTGTGAAAAAGTGGACCGGAGATGCTGCTGGCTATGTCGATCAAATGATTGCCAAAAACAAGAGGTATTGGGAGGAAAACTATAGGAGAAACTCACTGAATGAGTTTCCTGACGTTTCTGGACTTCAGGATGAACCTATAAATGATTGGTTAATGGATCATAGTGACACAGAGGAGACACTCAACTTGATGCATTTGAGGAGTACGTCAACGGACGACCTCAAGCACGTGATTGGCGACAGCACAATATCTTCGCCTGGTGGCTCTCAAGCGGTGCTCCTGAGCTGCGTCAATGGGCATTTGATTCTCTCTCTGTGCCTGCAATGAGCGCAGAAGTTGAAAGGTGCTTTTCCAAGGCGCGAAGACTTATCACATTTGACAGAAACCGCCTGCAAAGTGAGAGTATGGAGGTGTTGCTGTGCTACAAGCACTGGTTGGATAGTGGGATCCTGGAGTAGAGCAGAGCGGGGTCAGGTGACAGCCGGAACAACGTTGTTCCGCTAAAATAGGCCCACTAAAGCAGAGAAATGAGCAAATGAGCGAGTGGTATGAAAAGAGGAGAGTTTGCGGGGGGGGGAAGGTGCTTATATAAGTGCCGACTATCCACTATAGCCTTGGCGCTCACCTGACTGGAACAACGATAATCCGATTGCGCTAATCCCAATTGGGCAATTGTAGCCGAGTAAATGAATCGCCAAGTGAATCATGAGTGACTCGAATCATCGATGAAATGAGAATGACTCGAATTATTAATGACTCAGACTCGGTAACTGCCAACGCTGAT